>Ga0307438_1000015_pt1 | contig 128873 bp, 110 predicted proteins | sample SalMarWE160110MG_FD_202144 | JGI IMG/M metagenome (GOLD analysis project Ga0307438, IMG submission 202144) | Salt marsh sediment microbial communities from the Plum Island Ecosystem LTER, Massachusetts, United States - WE1603-110 | ecosystem: Environmental > Aquatic > Marine > Intertidal zone... | reverse complement strand
GTGTATCTAAAGTCCACGATTGACGATGTAGGGGGTGGAAATGGAGATGGTCAGGTCAACCCTGGAGAGACGATAGACCTTCCTACCTGGGTCATAAATTCAGGGTCGCAGGCAGCAAATAATGTTTATGGTCTTTTTTCGACATCCGATACGTATACAAATGTTACACAGGATAGTTCGTTTTTTGGCACCGTTGCTGCAGGTGATTCAGCACTTGGAGCACCGGACTATGTGTTCAGTGTTGCATCGAATTGCCCGGATATGCACAATATTCAGTTTGACCTAACAGTTTCTGATCAGGCTGGTTCAACCTGGGTATCACATCCTATTATCCCGGTTTATGCTCCTGATCTTGTCTATGCGGGTCACATTGTGGATGACGCGGGAGGTTCTCATCCGAATGGTGTTCTGGACCCGGGTGAAACTACAGACCTGTTGGTAACTCTTTGCAATGAAGGACACCAGGACGCATCGAGTGTTACTGGGACACTTTCGACTTCTGATACGTATATCACAATCAACGATGATTCAGGTTCGTATGGCAATATCGTGATTGATGATTCTGTAACGAACACTTCGAACCCTTACAATGTGACGGCAGATGTTTCTACGCCTCAAGGTCATATCTCACACTTTCTGTTAACCATTGCTGCAGGTGGTGGTTTTTCGGATACTACATCATTCGATTTGATGATCGGATTACCGGGTGTTCCCTACGCAGATCATGATATAGGCAATGTGATTTTTACGGTTACACAGCATGCTGCCTGCGGTTTTATGTCAGATGACCAAACTGAGGGTAGCGGTTTCCACTATCCTAATCCAGGTAATCAGCATCTATTTATAGGTTCTCTCTGGGCTGGTAATTCAGCGAGCTATGTTGTGAATACAGATTATAGTGCCGAAGGAAGTCCTGATTGGCAGGTAACTTCGAGTCCGGACGGTCAGGTGAGAATGGGAGGAACCTACTACTCAGACCAGGATGGATGGGCAATGTATAACGATGCAGGTATGTCAGCTCCAAAGGATGTTACGGTAACTCAAGATTCCTGGGCATGGGCTAATGACCCAGACGATGATTTCATAATCGTCAGATATACAGTCGTAAATAAGGGAAGTGGAAGTGTTAATGGTCTATACTGTGGACAGTTCATGGATTGGGATGTAGGAGATGCTTACAATGATTACGGTGGAGTTGATATGACGAGAAATCTTGCCTATATGTATGGTTCCGGAACCAAGTATGTAGGTGTGGGATTACTTGACCCATCAACGGCATCCAATGTAACGCTTATTTACAATCCGCAGTATGTATGGGCTAGCTCTTATATTCTGGATTCGGACAAGATACAGTTCCTGAATGGTTCTATCAGTAACCACAATCCATCACCTGATTCGGACTGGGGTATGTGTGTAGCAGCGGGTCCATTTGACTTGAGTCCTGGAGATACTGCGACATTCGCAGTTGTCATTCTTGGTGGTGAGAATCTTGGTGATATACAGCAAAATTACGATACAGCGGCAGCAAAATATCCTCCGGTTGGAGTCGAAGAGGAAATCAACATCAGTAATATTCCGGCTGTCTTCAACATCACGAATTATCCTAATCCGGTTGGAAATTTCGCAACAATCGATTATCAGATTCCAAGAAAGAGTGATGTGAGTCTGCGAATGTACGATATAAGTGGGCGTCTCATCTCTGTTTTGCGTGAAGGGAAATCTGAACCCGGTTACTACAGCATAAAGCTTAACACAAGCAAGCTAACGAACGGGGTATATTTCTATCGTCTTGTAGCTGGAGGAAAAACCTTCACGAATAAAATGATAGTTGTTAGATAGCACGTGTTAGGTGAACAGAATACAGTAACCTGTAAGGCAGGTTGTCTAACAAGGCAGGATAGCGATGTAAGATGTATTGGAGATTTTTCAGTTCTGACAGAAGGGGCAGGTTTAATAACCTGCCCCTTTGTTTTTGCAGTAGCAAAGGTTTGCCACCATATTACATTTGATAAACTTTTCACAAACTTTTCTTAAAATTCTTGACAAGACTCGAAAATTGTGATATGTTTTTTTCTATGGAAAACGCAATAAAAATAGGGAAGTTCGAGTGTATTCCTCTTTCCGACGGAAAATTCTGGTTGGATGGTGGAGCAATGTTTGGAGTCGTTCCGAAAGTTTTCTGGCAGAAGACAAATCCAGGTGATGAGAAGAATAGAATTATGCTTGGACTTAATACACTGCTAATTAGAAGTTCTAATGCAAACATACTAATTGATACCGGTATCGGTGATAAATTTGATGAAAAACTTCAGCGCATATATGGAGTCGATAGAAAAAATACACTGGAGGACGAATTAGAAACTCGTTGTGGTCTAAAAACACAAGATATAGATAAGATAATTATTACGCATCTGCATTTTGACCATGCAGGTGGAAATACCTATTATTCGACAGAGGGAGAAGCTTTGCCAAAGTTCCCAAATGCTAAATACATAATTCAGAAAAAGGAATGGGACATTGCGCTGAATCCAAATGCGCGCTCAAAAGCGAGTTATGTTGAAGACAATTTTATCCCAATACAGAAGCACAATTTGCTTGAACTCATAGATGGGAAGGTTGAAATAATTCCTGGAATAAGCTGTATTCGAACAGGTGGTCACACAGAAGGTCATCAAATAGTAACTATTGAGGATGGGGAAAAGGGTGGAATTTATTGGGCAGACCTTATGCCCACGACATCACATCTTAAAATACCATACATAATGGGATACGACTTATTTCCCCTCGAAGTGATGGAGCAAAAAAAGAAATTTATCAAACTTTCGATTGAAAAAAAATGGATCTCTTTTTTTGAACATGATCCTAAATATACATATGGAAGAATAGTATCAAATCAGGGCAGAGCAGAATTCATCCCGCAGGAGGTAGAATGAGAAAGCTAAATGTTTTTGAACATATGGAAAGATATGAGCATGAAGAGGTCTTGTTTCTCTCTGATAAAGAGACGCATTTGCGAGCAATCATTGCAATTCACAACACGACTCTTGGTCCTGCGCTTGGAGGTGTTAGATTTTGGCCATACACTGACGAGAAAACGGCGCTTACCGATGCTTTAAGGCTTTCTATGGGTATGACATATATGGGTGCAATCTCCGGTGCAGATTTTGGTGGTGGAAAAGCAGTTTTGTGGGGTAATGTTGAAGATAAAGATGAAGCATATTTAAGGGCTTTTGGAAGATTCATTCACGGACTTGGAGGAAGATTTGTTGCATATGCTGATCTTGGAACTAACGAAGATGATATGGGTCAGATTGCAAGAGAAACGGAGTTTGTACTTGTGATTAGGGACAGGGATGGAAGAACACTTGATTCGGCACAATTAACCGCTTACGGATTGTATTGGGGTATGAAAGCGTGCAATAATGCTATTTACGGTATTGACTCGCTGAAGAACAAGGTTTTTGCAATTCAAGGAGTAGGTGGTGTGGGCTCGAATCTAATCGACTACTTAATCAAAGAAGATGCCCGTATAATTGTAACCGACATAAATTACGATGCAATAAAAAATGTGCAGGATAAATATCCGCAGATTGAATCTGTAAAACCAAAAGAAATTTATAGTACAAAATGCGATTTTTTCTCTCCATGTGCTGTGAGTGGTGTTATAACCAGAAATAACATTGACAAGTTGAAATGCAAAATTATCGCAGGTTCCGCAAATTGCATTCTTAAAGAAACAGAGATTGCAGACGAACTCGATAAGAAAAAAATACTTTTTGCGCCGGATTTTGCAATTGGTGGAGGAGAACTTGTTGTAGCGGCTGTTCAATCCATAGCAATGTCGAAGTCAAGTAGATTTGAATCCGCAAAGAAAATTTATAACATAATGGGAAGGATATTCGAAGAAGCAAAGAAAAACAAGATTACTCCGTACAAAGCAGCAACCAGAATTGCAGAAGATAGAATAGAAAAGATTGCCAAGGTAAAAAGGATACAGAGACATTGATGAGAGGGCAGAGAAAAAATAAAAAGTATGAGATACTGGTAATAAATCCTGGCTCAACCTCTACAAAAGTTGCAATATTTCGAAACGAGATTTTAGTATTTTCGGAAACCATAACACATTTTGCATTTGAATTACAGAGATTTAAAAACATTTGGGATCAATATGAATTCAGAAAGGCTCTTATTCTTGACTTACTGGAAAAACACAAAATTGAAAAAAATACCATTGATGCGGTAGTTGCCCGCGGTGGGCTCTTTAAGGCACTCGAAGGGGGAACTTACAAAGTAAATCAGAGTATGATCCAAGATGCGCGGATGGCGAAACACGGAGAACATGCGGCAAATCTTGGATGTATACTTGCCTTTGGAATTGCATGGGAACATGGTGTCGCTTCTTATGTTGTTGATCCACCTTCCGTTGATGAACTGAATCCTCTCGCTCGATATTCAGGTTTGCCGGAACTGCCCAGGGATAGTATAGTACACGCACTTAATATTCATGCAATAGCTAGACTCACCGCAAAAAAGATAAAAAAGGAATATAGAAATACACAATTGGTTGTTGCTCATCTTGGAGGGGGAACATCGATTACGGCTGTAAAAGGTGGAAGAATAATCGATTGTAGTCATGGTTTAAGCGGAGGACCATTTACGCCGACAAGAGCAGGCTATCTTCCTGTTGTGGAACTTGTCGAATTATGTTATTCAAAGAAATATACTCTTGATGAACTTAAAAAGAAGATTATCGAAGAAGGTGGTCTTGTTGCCTATCTTGGAACACATAACGCAGTGGAAGTTGAAAAGAGAATCAGGAACGGGAATAGTAAGGCATTGGAGGTTTACAAGGCACTGGCATATCAGATAGGAAAAGAGATAGGTGCAATGGCAGCGGTTCTGAGTTTCAAACTCGATGCAATAGCTATTACAGGAGGACTTGCATATTCAGAAATGTTGATGAAATGGGTTAAAGATTATGTTGGAAAGATAGCCAGAGTAATCATCTTTCCAGGAGAAGATGAACTTAAGGCATTGGCTCTCGGAGGTTTAAGGGTGTTGAAGGGAGAAGAGGAGGCCAGGGAATATTAAGGATGGAAGACAGAGCAGCGAGGAGCGTGTCGGTGAAACGATCTTTATAGCTAAATAAACCGCAAGAAGCAGGAGGAGGGACTATGGCTTACAAAAATTTGTTATATGAAAAAGAGGGTAACATTGGTTATGTCAAAATGAACCGACCTGATGTGCTTAACGCTTTGAACACCGAAACTTTTCATGAGTTGGGGTCATTACTGGATAAGGTTGAAAAAGATACTGAGTTGAGAGTTGCGGTTATCACCGGTGAGGGAAGAGCGTTTGTAGCAGGTGCGGATATAGCAGAACTTGCCAAAATGAGCCAACTTGAAGCCAGGGCATTTTCTCAACTCGGGCAGAAGATTTTTAACAGGTTCGAGAACCTCGAAATTCCTGTAATTGCTGCAGTTAATGGTTTTGCTCTTGGCGGAGGATGTGAGTGTGCAATGTGCTGTGATATAAGATGGGCCAGCGAAAAAGCCAAATTCGGTCAGCCGGAAGTGGGGCTTGGGGTTACACCAGGGTTTGCAGGAACTCAGAGGCTTTCCAGGATATGTGGACCATCTATTGCAAGAGAATTAATCCTTAGTGGAAATATTATCGATGTAAAGAGGGCTTTTGAAATTGGTCTTGTAACGAATGTTCTGGCACCAGAGACGTTAATGGATGAAGTGAAAAAATTTGCGGAAAAAATTGCATCACAGGGACCTGTTGCTGTAAAACTTGCAAAAAAAGTAATAAACAAAGGTTTTGATTCCAATTTTCAAACAGGAAGTGCATACGAATCGGAGGTATTCGGTTTATGTTTCTCTCATCCAGAATCGAAGGAGGGTTTGGCTGCATTTCTCGAAAAAAGGAAGCCCAACTGGTAGGAAAATAGTAATAAGTATCCAGTGTAGAGTGGTAAGTGACAAAGACACTATTAAAAGGAGGTATAATGGATTTAAATGAGAGACTTGTAAATGTCGCCATAATAGGAGCAGCAGGTAAGATGGGTAGTGGAATAAGCACGCTTATTGCTCAAGAGATGGCAAAATTAAAACTCAAATCCGATAACAGGGGAAAGGTTTTTAGGCTCAACCTTGTGGATGTCAGCGAAAGTGCCCTGGATGGACTTAGAAGCTATTTAGTAACTATGTTAACCAAGGTTGCCGAAAAAAGCATTGTAAACTTAAGAGGAATATATAAACAGAGAAAGGACCTTGTCGAAAACGGTCATATTATAAAGGAATTCGTTAATGATGCACTCGCGGTGACAAGGTTTGGAACGTCTCTTGAATTAGTTAAAGATGCGAAACTTGTCTTCGAAGCAATAGTGGAGGATAAAACGGTCAAGATAAAGGTTTTGAAAGCTGCCAAGGATCTATGCTCGGATGATACACTTTTCTTTACAAACACATCATCGATACCCATCAATATTCTCGATAAGGAAGTTGGTCTTGGGGGACGAATAATTGGATACCATTTCTATAACCCGCCGGTTGTTCAGAAGCTTGTAGAAGTTATTACTGCGGAGAACACGAAAAAAGAACTAAAGGATATTGCGGAAGAGCTGGGCAAAAAACTCAGAAAAAAACTTATAGCTTCCAATGATATAGCAGGTTTTATTGGAAATGGTCACTTCGTTAGAGACGGGCTTTTTGCTCTTAAAAAAGTAAATGAGTTAAAAAACACTCATACCCTTGCCGGGGCAATCTATATACTTAATAAGGTTAGCCAGGATTTTCTTGTAAGACCGATGGGCATTTTTCAACTAATCGACTATGTGGGGATTGATGTGTTTCAGTGCATTCTGACAGTAATGAGGGAACATCTTGGTGATGAGGATCTTAGAAGTGACCTGGTAGAGAAACTTGTTGAAAAGTCTGTGCTCGGAGGTCAAAATCCTGATGGGTCTCAGAAAAATGGATTTCTAAAATATGAAAAGAATCGTCCGACAGGCGTTTACGATCTCGAAAAAGGAAAGTATGTGAATTTCCAGGGATGGAAAGAAAAACTGGATGGGGAAATTGGTAGCCCGCCTGAAGGATTTGATTCCTGGAAAGCGCTGCTCAGAGATCCCAAGAAAAACGATAGACTATCAAGTTATTTTGGTAATCTTAAAAAAGATGAAAAATTGGGTTCAGATGTTGCAAGAGCGTATATGCTGAAAACAAAAGAGATTGCAGAAGGTCTTGTGAGTCAGGGTGTTGCAAAGTCATCCGATGATGTAAATGCAGTGTTAACAAATGGTTTTTACTGGCTTTATGGTCCAATAAACAATTATCTTTAAACAGGGAGGATGTGAAATGGCGTTCCTTAGAAAAAAAATATTTGCATGTGGAGGCTTCAACACCGTATCGCTTGGAACTGGAAGGAAAGAATTTCATCCCAAAAAAGCAAGGCCAGGAATTGAACATTATATAAAGGAAGCAGGTCAAGGTGCAATTGAGCAGATTAAAAATCCAGAGAATATCGATGAAGGTGTGATAGGGAATTTTATGGCTGGCAGATTTAACAAACAGGGAAATCTCGGCGGATTCTTCCCATATGTTCATCCGACATTTCAGTATAAACCCTGTGTTCGGGTTGAGGGTGCTTGCGATTCCGGGGGACTTGCTCTTGTAGTTTCAATAAAGACAATACTTGCTGATTTGGCTGACGTTGTGCTTGCAATAGGTGTTGAAGTGCAGAATACGGTGAAAGCAGTTTATGGAGCTGATATCCTTGCTGGTGCTGGATGGTATGTTGGTGAGAGAAAGGATGGCCATGCATATTTTTTCCCCGATCAGTTTTCCAAGAGAGCGGGTGCCTGTTTTGAAAAATTCGGTAAGGAAAAAATAAGGGCTGGAATGTCACAATGGTATGTTAATGCAATAGAGAATGCGCGGAAGAATCCAAAGGCTCAGGAATATCACAACACGAATAGCGATCTGTATACTACTGCAATGACTGCACCCAATCCAAAGGTTTTTTGCGAACACATAAATGTTTTTGACTGTTCTAAGGTTTCTGATGGTGCATCTGCTCTTGTCTTTGCTTCGGAAGAAGGCCTTAAGAAGATTGGAATCGAAAAGAAGGATGCGGTTGAAGTTGTTGCATATGCACAGGTTCAGGATAATCTTACTACACCGCCACCGGATTTAACAAAGAATACTACCTGTGGAATTGCTGCAAAGCGAGCTTATGAGCGTGCAGGACTAAAACCGAAAGATTTAAGTGTTCTCGATGTGCACGATTGTTTCAGTATTGCCGGCCTGCTGGCAATTGAAGCAGCAGGATTTGCAGGACATGGTGAAGGAGCGGATTTCGTCAAGGAAGGAAATACAAAATCAGATGGAATAATCCCCACAAACACAACGGGTGGTTTAATCGGATACGGGCATCCTACCGGTGCATCGGGAGTTCGTCAGGCAGTGGATGTTGTTCATCAGCTTCTGGACAAGGCTGGTGACTGTCAGGTATCTATAGGAGCGGAAAAACCTTATGGTATGTTTTCGAGTATGGGTGGTGATGATAAGACAGTAGTTGCAATGATATTCGGGAAATGCGAATAGAAATGAAAGTAACGCACTTCGTGCTGTAAAACTAATGTCTTTGAAAGGCGAAAGTAGAAATCGGAAATTAGGAGAATAACAGACCACGGCAAAGAAAATGTCATTGTGAATAAACGATATTGACGCTCTAAACGAAATTACCAGTTACCTAATTACTTAATTGGTCAATGGAATAAGGAGGATTTTATGGTTGGAATTGTAGGTTACGGAAGCTATGTCCCAAGATACAGAATAAAGGTCGAGGATATTGCAAACCAATGGGGAAAGGACCCTGCGGTTATTAAGAGGGGTCTTCTCGTAAATGAGAAAACAGTTCCAGGAATGGATGAAGATACAGTTACTATCTCGGTTGAAGCAGCGCGAAATGCTTTGAAAAGAGCGGGAATTAATCCCGAAAAGATTGGTTCCGTTTATGTAGGTTCAGAATCTCATCCTTATGCAGTTAAACCTTCAGGAACGATTGTTGCAGAGGCGCTTGGCATTACTCCCGAAGTGCATATCGCAGATTTTGAATTTGCCTGTAAAGCTGGAACGGAGGCAATGTGGGTGGCATATAATGAAGTTAAGTCAGGTGAACTCCAGTACGCACTTGCAATTGGTGCAGATACATCACAAGGTGCTCCAGGAGATGCATTGGAATATACGGCTGCTGCGGGAGGAACTGCATATATTTTTGGGAAGGAAAAAGTTGTTGCAGAGGTTTTGGACACATTCTCTTTTACAACCGACACTTCTGATTTTTGGAGAAGAGAGGGAGCATACTATCCAAGACATGGCGGAAGATTTACTGGTGAACCAGCATATTTCAAGCATGTATATAATGCTGGTCTTGAAGTTCTTAAAAAGGCAGGTATGAAACCCGAAGATTTTGCCTATGCGGTTTTTCATATGCCAAATGGGAAGTTTCCGCAAACCGTAGGAAAGCAATTAGGTTTTACAAAGGAACAGATGGAACCAGGATGGGTTGTTCCCTATATGGGAAACACATACTCGGGTTCTTCACCGACAGGTCTGTCGGCTGCTCTGGATGTGTCAAAGCCCAAAGATAATCTCCTGATTGTATCATTCGGTTCAGGTGCTGGTAGCGATGCTTTCATATTTGGTGTTACTGATAGGATCGATGAGGTTCGAACCATTGCTCCAAGGGTTAGAGAAATGCTTGAAGAGAAGAGGATTTATCTTGACTATGGGAAATATGCAAATTTCAGGGGAAAAATTATCCTTAATGAGTAGTGGATAGAAACGCCTGCTTTTATTATCTTTAACTAAACAAACATAGTAAATTGTTTAGACTAAACAGACCGGATAAACGAAAAAAACGAAATAATGGAGGTTTGTATGAGAGAAGTGGGAATTTTGGGAATAGGTCTAACGCGATTTAAAGAGCACTGGGATAAATCTTTAAGAGATCTTTTTGTAGAAGCCGCACTCAAGGCATTTGAAGACGCTAAAGTTTCTAAAATCGATTCTATGTATGTTGGCTCGATGTCCAGTGGGCTTTTTGACAATCAGGAGCACATAGGTCCACTACTTGCCGATTACCTTGGTGTGAAGAACATTCCAGCGGTTCGTGTGGAATCTGCCTGTGCTTCTGGAGCAATAGCTTTAAGACAGGGTTTTATTGAGGTAGCTGCGGAAATAAGTGATGTCGTTTTGGTCGGGGGTGTCGAAAAAATGACGGATTGTGAAGATGTAACGGGTGCTCTGGCAGCAGCCGCAGATGTTGAAAATGAAGCATATTTTGGAGCAACTTTCCCGGCGTTGTATGCTTTGATGGCTCGTGCGCATATGGATAGATACGGTACAACAAGAGAACAGCTTGCTTCTGTTTCCGTAAAAAGCCATAAGAATGGTGCGAACAATCCTGATGCACAGTTTCAGCGAAAGGTAAGTCTGGATACAGTACTTAATTCAGTTATGGTAGCGGATCCTCTCACCCTTCTTGAATGTTCGCCGATAACCGACGGTGCGGCTGCAATAATTCTTGCGCCCCTGGACATAGTTAAGACAATGAAAGAGAAAATAGTTAAAATATCAGGTTCGGGAGTAGCATCTGATACGATTGCCCTTCATTCGCGAAAAGACATAACGGCTCTTGATGCGGTGAGAATTGCCGGTGAAAAGGCATACAGTATGGCTGGGAAGAAACCTGAAGATATAGATGTATGTGAGGTTCATGATTGTTTTGCAATTGCAGAACTCATATGCATCGAAGAGCTGGGTTTTGTCCAAAAAGGAAAAAGCGGGGTTTTTACAGAAGAAGGGAATACTGAAATTGGAGGCAAAATTCCCATCAATACGAGTGGGGGATTGAAAGCAAAGGGACATCCAGTTGGTGCTTCGGGTATTGCACAGGCTATCGAGATATATAAGCAACTAACAGGAAATGCTGGACAAAGGCAGGTAGCTGGTGCGAAGATCGGAATGAGTCAAAATATGGGAGGGACCGGGGCCTCATGCGCTGTTCATATAATGGAGGTGGTAGAATGAGCACACCAAAAGTTTGGCGAAAAAGAATAGAAAGGTACAGACTTAGCGGACAAAAATGCAGAAGTTGTGGAAAAGTAATATTTCCCAAAAGGTGTGTTTGTCCCGAATGCGGAGCTAAGGAATTCGAAGACCTTTTAATGCCAGATACCGGAAAAATTGTCACTTACACAACGATTTTTATCGGTGCACAATTCATGGAACATAATACGCCGTATGTAATTGCTATAATTGAATTGGATAATGGAGTGAGAATCACAACACAGGTTGTGGATGTGAATCCGGAAGAGGTTTCATCTGGTAAGAAAGTTCATCTTGTTTTCAGGAAATTGCAGGCGGAAGGAAAAACAGGTGTAATTGCATACGGATACAAAGCAAGGCTTGTTTAAAGAGGCAATACTGCATCTACTGGGAAGACAAAGTCTGATAATGCAATTTACGGAGGAGGTCTATATGAAAGAGGATGAAAAATACAAGGAGGCAAAGAGAAGAGTCGAAGAATTAAAATCGTTTTACATTCACTTATTCATCTATATAATAGTAAATATTGGATTGTTTTTGCTGAACGTTCTTACTTCAATAAAATCTTTGTGGTTCTATTGGCCACTCTTGGGATGGGGGATAGGAGTATTGGCGCATGCTTTCAGTGTCTTTGGTTTGAGCGGCATACTCGGAAAGGAATGGGAAGAAAGAAAGATTGAGGAAATTATGGAAAGAGAGAAAAAAAACCAGAATAAGAGAAAGAAGTAGATTGTTGTTGTAAACTGCTATGTTGGCACTGAAAAGTTTACCGCTTATCGGTCTTAGAGTTTCTCAAGGGGAATGAAATTATATTGTGAGTATAAAAAGGGTGAGCGATGGGCCTTGAACCCACAGCCTCTGGAGCCACAGTCCAGTGCTCTAACCAGTTGAGCTACGCTCACCATTTTTTGCACGCCCGGAGGGATTCGAACCCACGACCTACGGATTAGAAGTCCGTTGCTCTATCCAGACTGAGCTACAGGCGCATATTAAAAATATATATAATAAAACAGCGACTTTGTCAAATAAAAAGAAACAAAAAGTTCCATTTCAAGCACAAATTTTGTCATAATGAACCCTCCGCTTTGCTCAAAGGCAGGCTTGTTTCAGCATCTCAACGTTCGAGCATCAGGACCTTCTTTGTGTCATTCCGGACTCGTTTTTAGAATCTGGCTTTTACACATCAGTAGCATGTCATTCTACGTTGAACAATGTCATTCTGAATTCATTTCAGAATCTCGTTGTTTAAGATCGTCATTGGGAGTAGGTTACTATGGGCGTATAGCAAGGGTTGTAATACATGAGTATTACTCATCCATCTTACATCCTTATTTCTATCTTTATTAAATCTTCTTCTCCTTCCATTTCCCTTTCAAGAACCATCCCGACATTATTCCACCCTGAACTATATCTGATAGGGTTATACCGAACCATATACCAATCACTCCCAGCATTTTTGCAAGGAGTATAGTAACAGGTATTCTAAAGAGGAGAAGAGAGAATCCGGTTATTATCATAGGGGAGAGCGTATCACCGGCACCATTGAATGCTCTTCCTATCACTAAAGAGAGTGCGATAAAGACGAGTGTCAGAGAAAGAATCCTTATGAATTGAATACCTATTCTTACAACTTCAGGATTTGTGTTGAATACCTTTATAATATAGGGTGCAAATATTAAGATGAGAACAGCAAAGAATCCCATCAATAGTTCATATAGACCAACGGTTATCCAGGCACTCTTTGCTGCCCTACCCGGCTTTTGTGCTCCAAGATTCTGACCCACAAGAATTGCAGAAGCCTGAGAAAGTCCAAAACCAGGCATCATTGTTGCTAACCGTAATCTCATACATATACCGTATGCTGCAACGGCGAAAGTTCCATAGGATGCTACAATTCTTAATAGAACAAGCATCGATATGTTTCTCACAAATACCTGAAGTGAACCAAAGAAACCTATCCTTATTATCTTCCCGATTATCCTGAAATCCAACTTGAAGTCCTTCGGCTTAAGGTGAAAATATGAATGTCCCTTCAAGAAGATATTGATAAGAAGGAGCATTCCAACGCCTCTCGCTATGACTGTAGCGAGAGCAGAACCTGCAACTCCCATTTTTGGGAAAATCCATATTCCAAATATTAATAGAGGGTCAAGGATTATATTGAGCAGACTTGAGAAGACAAGTACCTTCATTGGTGTTACTGCATCACCCGCTCCTCTTAAGGTAGAGGTCAAGGAGAAGGTGAGAAAAATTGTAAACGAGCAAATGGCGATTATCTTGAAATAGAGACTTCCTAAATCAACCACTTCCCCTTCTGCGCCAAGCAGTCGCATAATAGGCTCAGCAAGAAGATACCCTCCTATTCCAATAATAACTGAAGCTGTAATTGCAAGGAATATTGTCTGGACGACCACTTTATCGGCAGTCTCAAAGTCTTTTGCACCAAAGAACCTGGAAACAAGAGCAATAGTTCCAGTTGTTATTCCAATAGCAAGGGCAAATATCATTCCCATCATTATACCGCACATAGAAACAGCTGCAATAGCAGAAGGTCCCAATTTACCTACAAATATCATATCTACTATATTAAATAGGTCCCAGAGTGCACTTGTTGCCATTGTAGGAAGTGCCAGATACCAGATATTTTTTATAATATTGCCTTCAGTAAGGTCACGCCTTTTTTGCATACTTCCCCTTACCATAAAAATAAGCAATTATCAAATCCTTTCTTTGGAGTGTAATATCTCCTGACATTTTTATTTTGTTTTCACAATATTTAATTTTTTCTTGACATCTTTTTCCTTTTGCATTATAAATAGACACAAGGAGATTATTATAATGCGTTTAACACATACATATATATATAGAAGGTTCTGTCTCTATATTTGATTTTGGTATGCCCATCGCAGTTTATTTATCGGGTCATTATGTTTACCTTTCTTGTGATACTGGATTAAGTATAATAGATGTTGAGCGTCCACAATTGCCAGAGGAAGTATCTAATTATTATATCGACGGTTATAGTTCTGATATAATTTATTATTTTGATGAAACAATGGAAGAAAATTATGTCTTTCTGGCAAGTTGTTGGAATGTAATGTTTTTGATGTAACTCATCCATATCCCTGTCCTGAAGGGGATTTTCATACTCCTGCAGCTTCCTATTCTGTATTTAAGAAGGGCAGTTATGTATATGTAGGTTCAGAATCCTTTCTTGAAATCATCGATATAGATGACATTTCTCAGCCAAAAGAGATAGGTTCTCTATATTTGCAGCCACCAATTAACCTATGCAAAGATGTTTATGTAAATGATAACTTTGCATACATCGGAGGTTTTGAACAATTTAGGATTGTTGATGTATCCGATCCATCATCACCTCAAATTGAAAGTTCTTTAAATCTTGAATTCTCAATTAATCAAATTTTAGTGAGAGATAATTTCGCTTATGTTACTGGAGGAGTGTATGGAATTGGGGGATACTTTCAAATAATTGATGTTTCTAATCCAGAATATCCAGAAAAGAAAGGTAAACTCAGTGGATAAATGCTTTAGGTCTCTGTATAGTTGAAAATTATGCTTATGTATGTTGGAATAGTGAAGTTGGAATAATTGATATATCTAATCCTGATTTTCCAGAGCTAATTTCAAGGGGTTTTTATTTAATGTAGAAAATTTAATATGAAAAAATTTATTATTAAATTGTTTCACGAAACAAGGAAGATATGATGAAAAGGTTTTTTATTTGTTTTATGTTTGCTATTGTTTTTGTCTTGATAGGTGTTCCAGAAACAGCTGTTTCATTAGAGATGTATTGGAAAATATATAACCCGATGCCTCAACTGACATACTATCACGCCTGCGCTTATACCGATATTACAGGTACGGATGTTGTGTATACGGTTGGCGGTAACGGTGCATCCAATAAAATCTATGAATTTGATTTCACAACCGATACATGGTTGACTTCATCTATGACGTTGAACTATGGAGTTCAGAAAAATGCAGCTACTGTTGTGAAAGGTAAGATTTATTGCATTGGTGGACAAGATGAAAACCTTAATGCAGTGAACTATAACCAGGAGTTTGATCCTGCTACTGGTACAATAACAGACAGAGCTGCAATGCCGACAGCACGATTTAACTTTGGAGCCCTTACTTGGAATGATTCTCTTATCCTGTGTATCGGAGGAGAGACTCCAAGTTACTGTTACAATATTGTTGAGATTTATAATCCCGTAGCCGATTCGTGGCAGACTGCGACTCCATTACCAATGTCAATTTGCTCTTTTGCATGTGGTCTTACTGGTGATATTATATATATATCAGGCGGTTATAACGGTAGTTATATCCAAAATTTTTGGATTGGCATTATTGATACTCTTAACGCAACTTCAATAATGTGGACCTTTAGTCCTTTACCACCGACTCTTTATCGAAGAGGACATGTGGGAACATGTTGCGAAAATAAATTTTTCTTTACCGGAGGATATGGCACCTCTGGAGGTCCACTTCCAGATACATGGTATTATGATCCAAGTGATGGTTGGCACCAACTGCCTGATAAACCAACTCCAGTTTCCAGTTCACAATGCGCGGTTTATGTAGCGCCTCTTGATGGTGGAATATTCTTCTGCGCTGGTGGTTCTTTTAATTCAAAAATAACAGAAGGGTTGGTAGATTTATGGTCTGGAATTATAAACGCAGATTCTGGCAGGGATTCTCCAGACTTTGGATTTTCGAAATGTCCGAACTTAACAGGGAATCAGATTGATGTAACCTATACAAATCCGATCAATGGAAAAGTTTCACTCAATGCATATGATTATATGGGGAGATTAATTAGAATACTCGTCAGCTCGGTGGAGAAACCTGGCAAGAAGAGTGTCATCTGGAACACGGAAAATCTAAAAAACGGTATTTACTTCTTGCGACTTGAAATCAAAGGAAAGGTCGATAAACACAAACTTATACTCATCAGATAGTTTTATTTCAAAGGGAAATTGGATATGATGGGTATACTGAAAATTATCACAAGACATCCTATAAGGATAGGATGTCTGATTGCAGTGATTACACAAATAGATTACACGGATTAGATTAGTCAGATAAAAAGATTGTCTTTTTAATCAGGTGTAATGAATAATATACAAGGAGGTATGCATGTATCGCAAGAGTTTAATCCTTATTTTCATTCTTGCGCTTGTTCCGCTGATTGCCTGTGCGGGAAGACCTTCGTTTGGTATAGAGGGGGAGTTATTCTTTCCAAAAGGTGACTGGGCGAATGGTTTGGACCAGAGTTTATTTTTCAAGTTTGTAGTAAGTCAAAAAGTGATGAGTATGTTTGGTTTATCCTTAAGTGTTGGTAGTTCGTCGTTTACACGCTCATATGAAAGTGATGCGAAGCTCTCCATGTTTCCCGTGGTTTACACAGATGCCTTTGTTGAAAAGGGAATTGGGAAAAGCCCTTTAAATCTTGGTATTTTTATTGGTTCAAATTATACAAAGGAAAAGTTTAGTTATGAGACTGGAGTTGAAGAAGGGAGCGTTTGGGGATGGAGTGTTGGTGGACTTGCAGAATTGAGATTTAAGTTTGTTGCGAAACCTTATCTAAAACTCCGATACATTTCACGAAAAGATACAAATGGTTTTGAGATTGCTTTGGGAGCGACCATTTGAAAGGAGAGAAAATGAAAAAAAGAATGAGACACTGTATTCTTTTGCCTTTGATTGTTCTGTTTGCTTCGTTTAGTATTATTTCCTGTTCAAAAGAAAATCCTGTTGGTGTTCTCATAAGACAAACCTGGGGTAATTACGATTATTTCACTTATAAATTGCACGCTACCTGGGAATACCAGGCAAACTATCCTGCAGACAATTCATATGTAAACATAACTCACTACATATTTGGTCAAGAATACATTGCACCATATACGGGATGGCAGGTTGTAGTATCGTATTTCGGTGTCCCCCAATACTATTATCTTGATGCAAAAACCGAGGATGCAATATATGGCTATATTCCAAGCATAGAAGAATGGTCGTTGAGGTATAGTGTACCTCTTATCATTGGAAACAAATGGCATGTTGAAATGAAAACAATAGACTTCTATACAGATATAGAATACAAAGTAACCATTATCAGGGAGATTATCGGAAGAGAATCTGTTTCCATTATGGCGGGTACTTTTGAAAATTGTTTTAAGCTTATTATGCATGAAGAGTGGGAAGCTGTTGATACAACATTTGCAGATTCAAACTACTACTATGATGCAGAATGCTGGTATGCTCCATATGTTGGTTTAATTGAAATGATTGTTATAAACACTGATAAACAGTATCTTGAAGGATACTCGAAGATTCTCAAGCAATTCAAGCAAGGTTCTGAGAGTTCCGCATATCCTTACGAGGATAAATGTTTGAAAAAACTTGATAGAAAAATGATTATTTCCATCAGCAGACATTGGAGGCTTTAGAAAAATGAATAAAGCAAGGTTCGTAATTCAGACAATAGAGTGTTATATCTCATCCGCAAAATAGAAAAACCTTAATAATGGCAACAGTTTCAGCGTCATAATTGGTTGTCATTCTGAGTAAGACAGTCTTTTTAACCCTGGAAGAATCTAAAGTCGAGATGCTGAAACAAGGCTGCCCTCGAGCAGAGCGAAGGATTCAGCATGACAGTTCATTTTTGTCACCCTGAATCATGTGCTGAACAAGTTTCAGTATTTTTTCAGGATCTTCGGAAAACCAAGATTCCGAAGTATATTCGGAATGACATGATAACACGATTGTGCATGAAAAGGTACAGAACTTTGGTAAGAACGCATATGCTACTTTATGGATTGAATATGCAGGTTTTTTTGTATATTGGATTTGATAATATGAGTGTTTTTTAGTAAATATGGAATACTGGTTGTGATATTGAGATAAAAGCTTGGTTTGCAATTCTCTTCTGTTACTGCAATTCCTGCCGTGAGATTGCAGGGTACCTGCGAATATAAAAGGTCGAAAGATAGAGATAGTTCTGCTCCAATTGAATTCAACCAGGGTTGGAAGTTGTCCGGAGGAAATTGTAGAGAGGCAGTTCCGAGGTCAGTAAAAAGGTTCATGCTGACATTATGGAAATAGATGGGATATACCGATACACCTCTTTCAATCCAGAAAAACGGAAACGCATAGGATAGTGAACCGGTGAATACGAATTTTCCATAGTAGATTCCCGATTCATATCCTCGCAGGGCAAAGGCTCCGCTGTTTCCACCTATGCTCATTACACCTATATTGGTCGAGTCGGACTTAGTTAACCCGCCAGCAAGCTTAAAAGACAATACATTGTGAGGGAACGGGATTTTAGTATACCAGCCGAGTTTTGTTTTAAGGTTATGAAATGTATAATCACTCCATAGTTTTTCAGAATAGAATCTGTATGTTCCTGTGAAATACCCCCCTCTTTCGTATTCAATGGAGCGGGGGAATCTTAACCTGTTACTAAAGTAATAACTAAGAAGAATGTTAGAAAAGTTATATGTTGTATTACTCGCTAGATATACATCACGTTCATATCCAGTTGAAATTGAATGGATTGCTCTGGTGTAATGTCGGGTTAAAGTTATATATGCATTTTTCTGTTTTTCACCTATCCAATTCTCTCCACTTGCAAGAAAATCTTTATTGCTTTCTATGAAAATCTCTGGTCTAAAACAGTTATTTGTATATGTAAAATTATAGAGGACACTATTTTCGGGCAGGAAGTATGCTGCATAAAGAAAAAGGGAGTGTTTATAAAGGACATCCTGACTCAGTGTTGCAAAAGCGGGACTTGCGGTCGCTTCCTTGATATATGGAAATGGCAGCCAGAATTTTGGAATGAGATAGGGAAGAGGATTGTAAGCGTGAGACTCTGTTCTAAATTCCCTTTCTGAGAAAAGCAATTTCTCAAAATCCAATTGCTTATTTTCGTTTTCTTCAAGTTTTAGGCTGTCAAGGTGTATTGTGCAGATATTGAAGCCGTTGCTTGTGTAATGAGAAAACACCATTTGATTCTCATCGGTTGATATATCGGGATAAAGCATATTTCGGTCGATGTCAGAAACAAAATATGTTTTCCTGTCTTCAAATGAGTAGAACCTGAGCTGATATGTGTCAGTATTATCTGAAATGAAGAATATACCATGAAATTTGTCTGACCATTGTGGAGAGAAATTGTTACCTTCACGAGTGAGTTTTTCGAGCGTGTTATCGGAAGTATTGAAGATGTAAATCTGTTCACCCTGTCCTTTTCTCCAGATGGACATAAGGATTTTCTCACTGTCAGGCAAAAAGTGAGGATAATGATACTGGGTATGGTCATTATTGTGAAATATGGTAATAAGACTATCGTTTTCCGGATAGATGATGCACAAATCATTACTCCCACAGTGTTCTTTTACAAAAAGAATGCCCTTTCCATCCATGGTATAAACGGGGAATTTGCCTCTTTCCGTTCCTTTAATCTTGTTTAGTTTCCTATTCAATATGTCATATTCGTAAATATTTGAAAAGAAATAGTAATTTCTTATTATATCAAGCCTGGAAAAGATAAGTCTTTCGCCGTTTCCTGACCAGGATACGCCGGGATTTATGTAGCCTTCGGCAATCTTTTTTGTTTTCCCGGATTCTGCTTCCAGAAGCTGAAGCCCAGGATATTCATCCAGACTTCGCCTGATGAATGCAACTGTTTTGGCATCAGGAGAAAAAGTGGGGGATAGGTTCCATTGTCCGTCATTGGTCAAAGATTTGGTTTTTTCTTGAATTTCATTTTCTCCTGCTGTGATCCTTACTTCTGCTTTCCATTGTTTCCATAGGGTTACGAAATCTTTCTTGAATGTTCTTTTTGCTGCAGTGTTGACTGCAAATGGAATACCACGAGCTGTATGCTTGTTATACTCAGCTATGCTTTCATCGCCGTATTTTTCGGAAAGCCAGTTTACAAAGTATGCTCCATATAAGTATGGAGTAATTCCTCCAGGCCATACGAGTGGAAAATTGGATGCTCTGTCAATGGATTTTAAGTTGGCACTTTCGATATCTTGTTCGAGCATCATTCTAAAGCGCGCTGAGTTAAGCCTGCCGCCGTTTGTGAATTTAGATTCCGTATTTACAGCCAGTCCTTCGATGAACCATATAGGGTGAGCTGCATTGTTAATTATGATTCTACCGAATAGTTTTCTCAAGAATGCAGGAAAGCCTGCTGTTCTATCGAGTTGAATAATATGTGTTAGTTCATGGGTGACGATTTCGCGAAGCCAATTTTCATAGTATTCATCTTCCGGTGGCGGCTGACAGGGATATATAACAATCGTATTTATTGGAAAGGGATTGGCATATCCATTTGCGAGGTCCTGTTCATCGGAAAGCACAATTTGTATTTTTCCTTTTGGGTGCCAATCAAGAAATTGTGATAGTTTATCATAGACATTTTCGGAGATTTTAGAAATCTCGAGGGCAATGCTGGCTTCCGTTTCATAATAGTGAATAGAGAAATGATTGGTTTCCATAGTTTTCCAGTGCAATGAAGGATCATAAGCTTGTGATGAGAGAGAAATTGAAAGTAAAAGGTACAAAATAAGAGTGTAAATGTTTCTCATTATGTTTAACCTTTAGTATTAAAGCAGATGGACAATAAAGAGAGATGTAACATTAATGTTTCTATATGGATTAAGCGAGGTGATTATATCCAGTAGGAATTAGCGGTTTCTGTTCGCCACCGGGAAGCAGGAGAACACTTTTTTGACCTCTGTCGTAAACTTTTCCAATTGGTGTTAATGGGATTCCAATGTCTATTCGTTTTAGTTTTTCAACCTCAGATTCAGGAACTGTAAAAAGCAATTCATATTCCTCTCCACTTCTTAGTGCTGTTTCGATAGGACTTAGTTTAAACTGTCCAGCAGCTCTCTTTGCTTCATCGGATATTGGTAATTTGCTGGCTTCTAATTTTATGCTTTTCCTACTTTCCAGGGCAATGTGCAGAATATCAGTTGACAGACCATCCGATATGTCGATCATAGAATGAATTTTTACAGTATCCAAAAGTTTTTTCGATTCTATTATTCTCGGTTCAGGCCTGAGATGTTTCTGAACGATATCGTAGAATCCATATGATTCAATATCTATACCTTTCTCAAGAACTAATTGTCCCATATAAGAGTCACCGAGGTTTCCCGTTACGAAAATAATGTCACCTTCTTCTGCACCGGAGCGAAGGGTAATGCGTGACTTTTCGATTTCTCCAACAATGGTGAAAATAATTGCTATTTCTTCTGCTTTTACTATGTCTCCTCCAACTATGTTCACCCAGTATTTTTTGGCTGTTTCGTTTATGCCTGTGTAAAGCTCCTGTATGTCGGCATCTTTAATTCCTTTAGTTAACAAAAGAGAAACCACGGCAACAGATGGAGTTCCTCCAACAGCTGCAATGTCACTCAATGCCGCTGCAAGTGATTTTACGCCAATGTCCTGAAAACTAAAGTATGCAAGCGAAAAATGGACATTCTCAATAAATGCATCCGTTGAAATACAGGAATAGTTTCCAGATGGTATTTTGTAACAGGCTGCATCATCACCAAAACCAACCAGTACCCTTGCGTCCGGGTTTGGCAGTATTTTTCTTATGAGTTTAAGGACGGATGTCTCAGAGAGTGCGACCATTTTATAAGGTTTTTTTCAATGATTTCAGTTCCTTTTGGTCCATGTGGTATGACTGCTTATCATCGGGAAAATTTGCATCCTTGACATCTTTTATGTAACTGGTAAATGCATTTCTTAAAATTTTATCAAGTTCTGTGTATCTCTTAACAAATCGTGGAATAAAATCGTGAAAAAGTCCAAGTATATCATGTACTACAAGTATTTGACCATCTGCGTTAACACCTGCTCCGATACCATATACGGGGATATTGACCTTTTCTTTAATCAATGGAGTGAGTTCGGTTGGAATAGATTCTGCAATAATCGCAAATACGCCAGCGTTTTCGAGCCTTTTGGCATTTTCGATCAATTTGAGTGCCGTATCCTTATTTGTCCCTTGAACCTTGTAACCGCCCAGAACACCAATGGATTGAGGTGTCAAACCTATGTGACCCATAACGGCTATTCCTGCATTAACGATTGCTTCAATGTTTTCTGCAACCCTACCCTCTGCACCCTCGAGTTTAACGGCATCCGCATTAGCTTCTTGAATAAATTTTCCTGCGTTTTTGATTGCAGTATCAGAATCGGTTTTGTAAGTCAAAAAAGGCATATCGGCAACAACAAAAGCCCTTTTGACCGCTCTTGTCACCGCTTTTGTGAAAATAAGCATTTCATCTATTGTCACTGACAATGTGTTTTCATATCCCAGCATAGTCATTGCAAGCGAATCCCCAACGAGTATTATCTCGATTCCCGCTTCATCTTCAATGAGTGCAGTTGGGTAATCATATGCGGTAAGCAACGCAACTCTCTCGTCTTTGCTATGCATCTCGTAAAGGTAAGGAATAGTAATTTTGCTTTTCATTTATTGAAAGTGAATGGTAGTGTATTTATTTATGAATTGTTCTTTAGAAATCCTTTGCTATTGCAAGAATGGTCTTTAGTTTGTTATCCGTTTCTCTTAGCCTCTTTGAAAGGGTTTGAACCAACTCCCACAGTAGTTTGTAAGCGATGCTATGGTCGTTTACAAGAAGATGCCTGAAATTTGCGTCAGTAATTTTAAGCAGGATTGTTTCCTCATTTGCAATTGCAGAGGCGGAACGGGAGACGTTATCAATCAAAGCCATTTCCCCAAAATAGTCTCCCTTTTTCAAAACAGCAAGAGCTTCCTCACCTACACCAGGAACATTTGTGCTAATTCTTATTGAGCCCTTGAGAACGATGTAAAAGGCGTCTCCCTTTTCTCCTTCATTGAAAACAGCCTTATTCTTTTTAAATGATTTTGCACTTGCAATTTTAAGGATATGTTTTAATTCCTCTTCGTTTAGTTTTCTGAAGAGATATATTTTTTTAAGTATTGATGTTTGTTTTTCCAAAAAACACTACTCCGGAACGATAATTTCTTCCTCTTCTATTTCTTCGATACCTTCTTCGGTTTCCTCGCTTACTTCATGTTTCTTAACCGTTCCTGGGGCTGCTCCCTTTAATCTAATTAGCTCAGCTGGTCCTAAGTCCATATTGCCACAGATCTCCGTTAGATAACAGGTTGCCGTTTCGCTGCGACTGGTCAATACTTGTAATCCTCCCACCTTTTTTTCAGGTAGTTTAACCTTTCGTTTTGGTCCCGGGTCAGAAACATTCTCGCCTTTTCTGATAATTTCGAAGTAATCTCCGGAAGTAATTCCTTGTGTTTCTCCAAGGTCTATGTAGACTATGTCAAATGGCTGTGCTATCCTGTCGGTCCTCAAAGTAGTTACGATATGTCCTTCAATAAGCGATTCTGGAGTTAAAAGTTCGGTATTATTTGGAATATCGACAGGAGCATAAGGCATAATCATATCGTGATTCTGAATAATGTCAAACGATTGAATTATTTCGCAACGAGACGAATTATCAGAAACTTTGTTGACAATAAGTTTGCCAAGCACGTTGACAATTCTACCATAATACTGTCCGTTCACAGGGTTCTTGACATCTTTTCCCATTCTGAAGATAGTATACAAGTCTCCAATCTGAACACCATCTATTTCTCCAAGATCGATGTAAACAGAATTGGAAGAAACAAGATGTTCTTTTTCCTTGGGTTCGGATTCAACAATATAGCCTTTTTCTATTTTTTCGTCAGTTATATATGCTCCCATATATGCGAGATTTCGGGCTACGATTGGCAATGCAACACCTATTTCTTCGACTTTTGTTACATTTTCGACCCTTGCCTTTTCTGTTTTAGGTCTTATATATAGTCTGTGTGTGGTTTTATACAACGGTGGAATGAAGAATCTTTGTCCTGGAAATATCCAGTGAGGATTGTTGATGCTTACCTTATTAACTTGATAAATTGAAGGCCAAAGAAATGGATTTTGCAGGTAAAAACCAGAAAGGTCCCAGAGTGTATCACCTGGTTTTACTATATGAATTCGGCTTGTCTCCTCAGATAACATCGAAACTGTACTGACAAATACGAACACTAAAATAACGAAAAACATCAGCTTTTTCATTATCCCTCCTTGTTTTTGATTTTGGCAAATTTCATTTTTATGTCACTCAATATGTTAAGAAAAAATCCTTCTTCATCTTTTGTAAGGTTTCCTTTTGTTTTTTGTCTAAGAATATCAAGAAGGTCTATGGTACTCTTTGCAATTGGAAGGTTTTTGTTGGTTTTTTTTGTAATGGGATCGGGCACAATCCCTAAACTTGTATAAACACCGGTTGCAAGCATAAGAACAAGGTTTGAAAAGGATGGTTCTGGAGCTTCTGCTTTGTTTTTATCGTCTTTTGATTTTCTAAACATAAGCCAATTTATTTAAGTCCAGCGTTTTTTGGGATTCCTATGTTGTCGAATACTCGATGCTGGATTTAAGCTATTATAAGACGAAGTTTAATTATTGTCAAGGAAAAAATTAGAAATTGGCGGTTTGACATTTTATATCCTTCCAAATGTTCCCTCCTCTGTCCAACCGGTTTTTCCATCTAATAGTTTAATTTTGACCCATTCTTTTAGAGATTCAATTATGATGAACTCGGTTCCCTCATGGATGGAAAATTCTAAAGTCGATTCCTGCGATGGTGCACTCATAATATCTGCAACTTGAGCAATTATTACGCCTGTCTTTACCGTAGAATCTCTAATCTTCAGGTACATCAGAAAAACAAAAAAAACAAATAGAATAAACAAGGAGGTTGTAAAGTTCTTCAGGAAATTCGAGTGTTTATATTTGAAAAAGAGAATGGAAACAAGCAGCGTGATTGAGAAGAATACCGAGACAAAAGACACAATTTCCTTAGATGTAAACTTGCTCAGCAAAGCAGTAATTATGAGAACAAGAAACGATTCTTTTTTGCCTTGAATTCTATCCTTAAGCAGGTTTTTAACAAATTGGTAGTTTTCACATAGTTCTCTGTCGCGTGGTAATAATCTACGAGCCTTTTCATAATAAAGAATTGAATACCCTATGTTTCCTTCCCGGAAATGGCTGTTTGCGAGGTTGTAAAACAGTGCGCCATTACTAATTCTCTTCTCGACAATCTTTTCATACATATCGATTGCTTCTGCGTATTTTCCCTGCTCATAAAGTTCATTGCCTGCGCTGAAGAGCTGTTGAACAGCTCGTTCTTCGCCTGAAAGACAAGCGAAACCGAAAAAGATCAGTATAGACACAAATGGTATTCTCATATTTATAATGTAGACATAAGTTCTCAAAGGAAGTTCCATATAAGTAAATTTGTTAAGAATTGAAGTAGTATTTTCCCCTAAATTATGGGTATATCCTATCAAGCAATCTTGGAAATGGAATACTCTCTCTTATGTGATGGAGACCACAAAGCCAGGTAACTGTTCTTTCAATCCCAAGTCCAAAACCGCTGTGTGGTACAGAACCATATTTTCTTAAGTCAATATACCATTGGAATGCTTGCCTGGGAAGTTTTTCATCATTCAGTCTCTTTTCCAGAATTTCCGGATTATCTTCTCTCTGTCCACCTCCAATGATTTCACCGTAACCCTCTGGTGCAAGTACATCGACACCAAGGGCAAGTTTTTCATCTTCCGGTGCTTTTTTCATATAAAAGGGTTTGACTTGCGTTGGGAAATGTGTAACGTGTACTGGTTTGTCAAAAGTGCGACTTATGACTGTTTCTTGAGGAGCTCCGAAGTCTTGTCCCCATTCGAACTTTTCTCCCTGACTTTTGAGAATTTCCACTGCCTCTGAATAGGTTTTTCTTGGAAAAGGTGATTTTACATTTTCAAGAGGTTTTGTTTCTCGCTCAAGTATATCAAGTTCATTTCTGCAATTTTCAAGAACTCTTTCAACTGTGTAAACTACGGAGTTTTCTGCGTAATCTATTATATCATTCAAGTCTGCATATGCAATTTCTGGTTCAATTTGCCAGAACTCTGTAATATGTCTCCTTGTTTTTGATTTCTCTGCTCTAAAAGAAGGTCCGAAACAGTAAACTTTTCCAAATGCCATACAGGTTGCTTCATTGTACAATTGCCCACTTTGAGTTAAATATGCTTTTTTGCCAAAGTAGTCCGTCTCAAATAGGGTTGTTGTTCCTTCGCATGATGAGGGTGTAAGAACGGGTGCATCTATGAGGATAAATCCTTTTGAGTTAAAAAAGTCTCTCAGGGCATTTATCACTTCCGCTCTTATTTTCAGTACTGCGTATTGCCTTTTTGAGCGGATCCACAGGTGTCTGTTATCCATAAGAAAAGCGATACCATGTTCTTTTGGTGTTATCGGATAAGGCTGTGATATTTGCACTATTTCAATGTGTTTCAGTGATAGTTCATATCCTCCGGGAGCACGATTATCTTCTCTTACAATACCCGAAGCTATGATTGAGGATTCTTGTGTAGCTTTGTCACACATTTCGAATTCATTATCAGGTATTTCACCTTTTACAGCAACGGACTGTATTATTCCCGTTCCATCTCTAATTAGAAGAAAATGTATTTTTCCACTTGAACGTTTGTTGTAGATCCAACCTTTGATTTGAACTTCCTGTCCTTTATATTCTGAAATTTTGTTCAAGTAAGTACTTTTCACAGGTAAACCTCCTGGCATAATATTCATTATTCCTGATTAAATAAATTTTAGAATATAACTACGCAAATCAGACATCCTGATATTATAGGTTGCCTTTTTCGTGTTATTTATAGCATAATTCAAGGGAAAAAACAATAAAAAAATAATTGACAGATGTAATTTTTTTTGTTAGAATATTTCAATAATTGCGGGCGTAGCTCAGTTGGTAGAGCACAAGCTTCCCAAGCTTGGGGTCGCGGGTCCGAATCCCGTCGCCCGCTTTTGGTATTAGTATCGGTATTAAGGAAGGAGGGAGAATGTTAAAAAAGCTTATCTTGTGTTGTATTTCCGTTTTGTTTGCAGTTACAATTTTTGCTCAAACACAGGGTGATATAGAGTATGCCCTTAATGAAATAGCAAAACCTCTGGGGGGAGTTGTTAATGATGCTGTCTTGCAGGATGCAAACACACTTGGAGGTTTACCTCACTTTCAGGTTACGGGTGGTTTGAATCTTAGAACGATTTCGTTTCATGACCCAAATAATCCTGACAGCACAGATGAATGGACAGCTGGAGCAATTAGCCTCGAAGGGAGAGTCGGGTTGTTCAAAGGAAAATCACTTGCACCGACTCTCGGAGGATTTGGTTCGGCAGACCTTCTTCTGCGTTTTGCATTCTATCCAATGGGTGATGATGATTCAGTCAGTTTTGTTCCCCTTTTTGGTATTGGCTTGAAATTTGGACTGCTAAGGGAGTCACTGACCACACCGGCAATATCTATAACCGGACAATTCACAGCCTCAAGCAAGTTCAGTCTTTCTGATGAAAGTGGGACCTATGCTGAATTTGCAATGAAAGTCATCAGTGTTCGTGCAGATATTAGCAAGAATTTAATGATTATTACGCCGTATGCCGGTTTTGGATTCAATATTAATTCTCTTAATGCTGATATCTGGTATGACCAGGGGTCTTCAACTGTGCACGACACATATGTAGTGAGTCCATCGGTCTTGAAATTGTATGCCGGTCTGCACAAGAAAATATTGCTTGTGGGATTAAATCTTGAAGGAGGTTTGTCAGGAGAATCCCTTTACGGTGCTTTAGGTTTGTCAGTGGGGCTATAAGATTGGAACAGCGAAGAGAGAGGAGCGAGGAGCGTGTCGGAGAAGCTATAAGCATGGAATTAAAAGTAGAAAGTTAAAAGTGAAATCTTAACACGGGAAAGCTTGTCATTCCGAATCCCGACCTTCGTCAGAACATGCTTATTTCGGAATCCCGAAATAATCTGTCATTCTGAGTAAGCGATAATTATTGACTAAGGAAGAATCTGAAAAAGGGAATAACGATTAAAACGAACCAATGGAGGAAGATAATGAAAAGGATATATGTTGTATTGGTATTATTGTTCTCTTCTATTTTAACAGTATTTGGCAATCCCAGCCATATACCCGTTACACGACTTGTATCACCTGATAACTCCAAGCCCATGAGTTACGGGGAATGGAAGAAAAATATTGTCGTTAACCAAACGGTAAATGTTGGAAGAGTGGGTGAGAGACAGGCAGATGGAGATAAGTTTAATGTAATTGTGAATGCATCTCTCTATCCCAAACTTACATATTTTCTTGATCCCTCGACAGGGCAGTTTATTACTGATTTAGCAAATGCTGGATTAACTGTATCGGTGGACACAATGTCAATGAGTTCGGACCCATTTGCACCTGAGACTCTTAGAAATTTTCTAATTCAGGAATACAACAACGGTTCGGACGGTGCTGTGTTCATAGGAGATCTACCCATTGCATGGTTTCAAATGATGGAAGTTTTCTGGGGTTCGGCTCCTTCTTACACGGACTTTCCTATTGACCTTTTTTATATGGATTTGGATGGAGTATGGGGTGATAACTACAAAAAGAGTGGTGACAGTTTGGTTTCCGGTAGCGACTCTATTTATGATACGCATACAGGTAATATGGTACCGGACATCTTTGTTGGAAGATTGACTGCATCATCTGTTGGTAACGACAGTGCGTTGATATACGATTACTTGACAAGGGACCATCTTTTCAGGATTGGCAGTTTGAAGCTTTCACAAGAAGCACTTTTTTACATCGATGATGACTGGGTATCTTATAGTGGCCAATGGTCAGGTGACCTTGATGCCGTTTACGATTCGATTCTCGTTGTCGATAATCCCGAAACAACGGTAGCAAATGATTATCGCACAAGAATTGTCGTTTCACACGAATGGGTTTCGCTGTTTGCACATTCCTGGCCTCAGGGGCATGGATTTAAGTATAATGGCGGTTCCACATGGAGCTGGTTCTATTCGTACGAGATTCCGACGCTTAATCCCATAGCGAATTTCTATAACTTGTTTGCCTGCTCAAATGCGAGATATACTGATTCACAATACAGTGCAGGGATGTATACCTTCAGGAATTCATATGGACTCGGAGCACTTGGTTCGACTAAAACGGGCAGTATGCTTGAATTCCAATATTTCTATGACCCACTATCCCAGGGGTATTGCCTCGGTGATGCCTTTAAAGACTGGTTTGCAACAATGGGAGAAGCCTGGGCGGATACATCAAGGTCCTGGTTCTATGGAATGACTCTGATTGGCGACCCGACATTTATTCTTAAAGACTCACTAACATCAGTTGCCGAGGAAGATAATTCGAAGAATATATTTCAAGTCAAAGTTTTTCCCAATCCTGCCTGCCAATTTGTAAACTTCGTATTTCCAGATAACGCGAATAGTTTAATTGAACTTTCTGTTTACACCATTGATGGAAGGAGAGTCTATTCGGAAAAGCAAAGAGGGATATCAAGACTCGGATGGGATTGCAGTGAGCTTCCTGCTGGTATCTATTTCTGCAATGTTATCACATCCAAACAGAAATTTGTTGGTAAAATAATTATAGTAAAATAGGTGGGAAGATGCAGAAGGTTTTCGCAGGAACAATGGAATAGCGAACTTGTTAGAGAAGGCTTAAGGAACTCGCAATGATATGCCTTTTGTCTTGACTTCTGGAAATAAATTCAAGAAAGTGTATGGAAAGTAAAAACACTATCGCAACGGGTAAGACAGTTGTTTTATAAGTAATTTTAGTCTGTCGAGTGTAGTATAAAAGATATCAGGGCATGGTAGCCGTCTGCATATATTACATATCCTTACATCGCAGTGGTACCTGCAGTCCCAATTGGGCCCCAGTAAACTGTTCCCTGTCCGCTATCATTGGCAGCCGGGTTACAAACATGTGGAGGTTTTTGTGGTCCTGGAGCTACAACTGCTCCGAGTTCGTCAAGACAGTTAGCGCTCGTCCAGATAGGGTTACCGTATGTCTTATTTCCCGGCAGAAGGGCATCTGCTGTGGTTGATACAGTATTTCCTGTTCCAGGGCAGCAGTCTGCAAGATACATAGGATTGACGCTGGGCAATCCCATAACAGTTAGCACCTGTCCCACTGTTGTAGTTCCTTGTTCAGGATACATCCCGTGTGTCATAGATGCAAAGTTTTCTGCTGCTACTTGCAGTGTAAACATATTGCATTTCACGGATGCATCATAGGCTCTGGCGAACATCCCGAGCATATGGGGATAGGTAATAGAACCCAGTATGGCAATTACAGCGATGAAAATCATCATTTCAACAAGGCTTATACCTTTTCTGAATGCTTTTCCTTGCTTTTTCGAAGTCATTTTATCTCCTTTCAGAAATATCTCTACTGTATAAAAAGTATCTTTCTTGTCATAGTAAAATTCTTCATTTTGATTTTATAGAAATATACACCACTACTAACGATGCTGCCTTTAGTATCTTTTCCATTCCACCGGACGGTATAGATACCGGGTTTTTTAGTTTGCTTGATAATAGTTTTGATCCTTTGTCCCGCTGCATTGAATATGGCGAGTTCTGTAAGACATTTTTCTCTGATTTGAAAACTAATTTCGGTTGATTTCGTGAATGGATTGGGAGAATTCTGTTCCAACTTATTGATAAGAACGAAAGGTTTCTTCTGTTCTTCAATTCCAACCAATGCATCTACCAATTGTGCATAAATACGGTAACTTCCGTATGGTGTTTCAGTGAAAACCGAGTAGCAGAGAAGGAACTTATTCCCTGAACTTCTGACAACAGCAGGTGAATTTGATTCAGAAAAAGTTGGGGTAAACTGGATTCCATTTGTGTCAAGAACACTACCTCCGGGACTGATGTATGTTCCATAGATTGATTTAATACAGTCTGAAAGTGTGTCTATATTATTGCGTGTATCTACCCAGGAGAGGAAAAAGTTTCCTCCGGAACTCACCATTTGTGGTGAATATTGTGACAATGGTGCTTGCGAAATATGTATATCAAGAGAATCCAGGTCATATCCCGAAGGAGATACCCTTGAGCCATAGATATTCTCATCGGTTGGAAATGTTCCATCTACGGTTGCCCAGGCGACAAGATAATTGGTTCCATTGAAGGTGACTGACGGTGGTTCGACAGTGAAATAGTAGTAACCGTTGCTAATTTGAATGACCGGAGGAATGATGGTCCCGTCAGATGAAAGTCTGATACCTTCAACGCCAATATTCGAATGTTTGTAACAAACAAACCAATTTTCACCATCGAATGAAACATCCGAGTCGTATGAGGATGAGCCAATCAATATTCCTCCCGGGTCGAGAACAGTCCCTGCTGTATCGATGCGAGTTGCAAATACTTTGTAATAAGGAGAAAGATTTGTACGAATATGCCAAACAAGGAGGAAATTAGTACTGTCATTGGAAATTTTCTGACGCTGTCTAAGCAGTGAATCGCTTATATTGAAATCGATTCCATCTGGCTCAAGTACCGTTCCATCCTTTTTTATCCGTGTTCCATACAGTCTTGGAATCCAGTCTGCATTTCTATAATCCTGCCAGACAACAAGATAGTAAGGTTCCACAAAGTCAACTAGCAGGATTTGTCTGTTTATATTTTGCTTGCGATACCGCAAAAACACCGGGCGGATTTAGCATATTGCCGGTTGTATCGATAAGAGCACCATAAAGGTCAAGGTCGTTATCACTATCTCTCTCGTCTTCCCATACAACAAGATGATTTAGACCATCAAAGCCTACTGCCGGATTTCTCTGATGTTGTGTTGAAATGGAAAGCGGGATACCTGATGAATCGATTGGAATTCCTGCAAAGTCAACCCTTACTATCGAAATGTCATCGTCGATGGCATACTTGAACGGATTACCTCTTCTATCTATGAGTGGAATAATATACTCACCTGCTCCGTAGCAAACGGATGGTTGTTTCAGTGTTTCAATCGAATTTTGTAATAGGGAAGAGCCTGCAGAATCGAGTACAGTGCCTGATGTATCGATTTTTGTAAGGTAAATGAGTGGTTTATAACTATTTTCATCATTCCTGAAATCCTGCCAGATTGCAAGGAATTCGGAACCATCGAATGCAACTGAAGGGAAAATTTGGTTGCCGGGTACACAGGAAACAGGAATATTATTCGTATCGAGAACAACCCCGTCAGGAGAAATCCTTAATCCATAAATATTTTCATTATAATCAGTCAAAAAATCAACGAAATTCCATAAGAGCATATAATTATTTGCTCCGAAACAAATACAGGGATTCAGTTTGATATGCTCAATGTCCGGAAAATGCGAGCTGATTTCATATGAGAAAAATGTAATGGGAATGGTATCGATGAGAATGCCCGATGTGGAAATTCTTGCACCGCGAATATATTTGTAGCAAGTATCCCAGGAAGGTGAATATGAATCTTGCCAGACGACCATATAGTTTGTTCCATCAAAGGCAGCCGATGGATGGAAGGGATGATGATACTCACCGGATATGAGAATAGGTGTTGGATCGAGGACCACCCCTTGCGGGGATACCCGGGCACCATAAACACCAGATTGTGTCCAGACGGTGAGGATATTTGTGCCGCACGTTGCGACAACAGGATTACCCCTTGTTGAAGGTGGTAAACCACTAACCATTATGGCAGAAGTGTCAAGCACTTCTGCATCTGTTGTAACTCTGACAGCTGTGATATCATGTTTTCCATTCCTCCATGCTACAAGATAATTTAGTCCATCAAAAGTAACATCAGGTGAGTATCCGTATGGTTCTGTTACTGATATTGTGAATCCGCCTTTGTCGAGAATCTGTCCGTTCTGGTTAACTCGACATCCTCTGATATGGGAATAACCATCTTTTCGCAAGTCCTGCCAGACAACAAGGAAGTTTGTCCCATCAAAGGCAATTTTTGCATTCTTCTGCCAGTTCGTGGTCTGATTATAGATTTTTGCTGTATCAACCATAAATGCGTTTCTCTGGTTGTATGCATTTCCGTAAATTGATGAAATTAGCGACAGAAAGAGGAAGAAAAGCAAAGGTAAGGTTCTCTTGAGTTTAAGGTTTGAAGAAATCATTTTTCCTCCGATTTTTTGTTTTTTAATCTGTGTCAAATAGTATATTAATAATACCTAAAAGTCAAGAAAAAAACAAATTATGTCAAGGCAAAACAGGGTTCTTAATATTTGGTTCTCATCCAATTTAATCAACTTTGTTATTGCGACTTCCTCTTCTTGCCCTGTGTAATACCATTATGAACATAACATTTTTCTATTACACGGGGCTTGCCCAACTCATGCGAAGCGACCTCATACTTGTTTTCCGTCAATATGAGATTGCCGCACCCTGAATCATTGCTTCAGGGCTCGCAAAGACAGCTTTCTATGGTGAATAGATATGTCTTTATGACATAGCATAGAGACTCTGATGCTACTCTTAAGTGTCTAATTATAGAAGCTGTTTCCCAAAATGTAGGACAGTGTCCTTAGAATTCCTTGATAAGACGGTTGGCAATGACGAGTTGTTGGATCTGATTCGTACCTTCGAATATTTGTGTTATTTTTGCATCCCTCATCATCTTTTCGACAGGATAATCTTTCATATACCCATAACCACCGAATATCTGGACCGCATCGGTTGTTACCTTCATAGCAGTATCGGATGCAAATAGTTTTGCCATTCCACTTTCTTTACTATAGCGTTTCGCTCCTGAATCGATGTATCGTGCAACTGAGTAAACGAGTGATTTTGCCGCTTCAACCTGGGTTGCCATATCTGCCAACATTACCTGAACTGCTTGAAAACTGGCAATACTTTGACCAAACTGGAATCTTTCTTTTGCATATTTGACTGCTTCTTCAAGTGCTCCTTCTGCGATTCCCAGTGCAAGGGAGCCCACACCTGTTCTTGTCAGGTCAAAGGTTTTCATTGCAATAAGAAAACCCATTCCCTCTTTACTCATTAGATTCTCTCTGGGAATCTTGGCATTTTCAAATACAAGTTCTCTTGTGGCTGACGCCCTTATACCGAGTTTCGTCTCTTTCTTACCGAATGAGAATCCTTCAGTGCCTTTTTCTACGATAAAAACGGAGAGACCTCTTGCGCCTCTTTTGGGATTAGTTGTAGCAAAAACAGAGTATATTTCTGCTTCTCCACCGTTTGTAATCCATTGTTTTGTGCCATTTAGAATATAATAGTCTCCATCTTTGACAGCGGTTGTTCTAATGCCTCCGACATCAGAACCCGCTTCGGATTCTGTGAGTGCAAAGGCAGCCAGTTTTTTTCCGGAAGCAATTTGAGGAAGGTATTTCTTTTTCTGTTCACTATTTGCAAAATGAAGTATTGGTTCGGCACCAAGAAAGCTTGCTGCATACGATGTTGCGACACCCGCGCAAACTTTCGCCATTTCCTCTGCAACGATGCAGAGGTCAAAATTGCCCATGCCAGCACCTTCATATTCTTCAGGTATGAAAATTCTAAAAAGGTCGGCTTTTGCCATTTCATTGAGGATTTCGGTTGGAAATTCCTCTTTTTCGTCCAATTCTGATCTTACCGGTAGGACTTTATCTCTCGCAATATCTTTGACCACCTTTAGTATCATCTTTTGTTCGTCACTCAAAAAATAGTCCACTTTTCCTCCTTATACTTTATTATTTTCCAAACATATCGTTGCTTATAACACAATTGGGTTAGGTTGTCAAGAACAGAAAACAAGAGTTGGACAATAAAGGTTCATGGATTATATGGCTTCGATGCAATAGTTAAAGATTCTTGACAAGAAACGTTATTTCTGTTATAGTAATTGGGATATGAGTAATCGGAGAAAAGGAAGTATAGTAAGTTTTTTTCTGATATTTTCAATGGTCTTCGTGTGCTCCGTTGAATCTGCTTCTATTGTTGGATGGATGGGTGTTAATAGAATCAATAAAACTCTGGAAACCGACAGGATAGAATTAATGAAGAAAATTGAAATAAGGAACAGAATGGACATAGAATTCAATGATTATTTCGGAGAATATAGTCTTGGAGCAGGTTATAGTGTATTGCAACAGAAAGCGATAAACGAATTCATCTTAAAAGGTTCGATGAGACAGAGGAACAGTTACAGGCTCGGTTTGGAAATGAATATTTCGAAGGGCCAGTCAGGTATTTTGTTTAATGCCTCCAGGTATGTGTATCCCTTTGACATTCCCTTTAAGTTCCAAGGTGAGATTTTACTGTATAAGCAATACGGAAGCATTCGTCCTGATCTCAAATACTTCTTTTCCGATAAAGGATACTTGGAGTTTACGGGAGAAATACTTGACAATCACGATGGTAAAATAAGAAGGATGATTGGTTGTGGTGTTTATCAGATTCTAAATAAGCAAAGCGCAATAAAAACAGCGCTTCATTACTCAAGCAAAAACGGTTTTGAATTCTTTGGTGAGCCTCGCATCAGAGTGAGTGAACTTTTTTATCTTGCTTTGGAAACATATTGTGCAACGAAAAATAACAGCTTCATTGGAGTTTCTCTTATATATTCCCCCACTGTTAAAATAAAGAAAGTAATTGAGAAGCCCGTAAATATTGAAAAACCGATTGTTGAAAAACCTGTTGTAGAAGAACCCGAAGAAGAACCGAAGATAGTTGAGAAAATAAAACCTCCTAAGGATATTGTTGAACCTGAGAAGCCCAAAAAGAGTCCAGAAGAACTGAAAACAATGCTTGATAATATCGTTAATACGCATTATGCAAAAGGAGTGAGTCTTTACTGCGATGACGAATTCGAAGAGGCAATAGAAGAATGGACGAAAGCGTTACGATTACTTAAAAGCGATGATTTTTCCGATTACAATGATGCACAGGATTACATTGAACGATGCAACAGAAATATAAAAAATGCAAAGAAAAAGCTCGAAATCATCAAAGACGAATAGCGAAACAATTAACGTTCCAAGCAGGTTCGAGTGCTTAAGAATTGTAAGGCATTTTGTAAAGGAGAACATTCCTAAGCACAGCTTTAGTAATGCAGAAGTTGAGCAAATTACTCTTGCAATTGATGAAGCCTGTTCAAACGTTATCGAACATTCTTATAAAATGAACGAGAATAAAAGATTCTCTATAAGTCTAAAAAGTAATGGAGAGAAGCTGGAGTTTAGAATAGAAGATGAAGGTGTTGGAATGAAGAAAGCAATCTCAGAAAAGCCGAATCTTAAGAGGTATGTGAAAGAGAGAAAAGAAGGGGGATTGGGGAAGCATATTATCAGAAGTGTTATGGACAGTGTAAAGTATAGAAAAAAGGGTAAGAAAAATATCCTTATGTTAACGAAATATTATGACAGGTAAATCGGTTAGATTGTTTATAAAAAAGTCATAGAAAGGATGTAGGTATGATAAATGGTGTAATAGTAAAGAAATTAAGGGTTTTGCCAGACGAAAGAGGAAGGCTTATGGAAATACTCAGAAATGACGACGATTCATTTGAAAAATTTGGACAGGCTTATATGACTACCGCGTATCCAGGTGTTGTAAAGGGATGGCATTATCACAAAAATCAATCGGACAATATGTGTGTTGTAGATGGTATGATGAAGATAGTACTTTATGATTCTAGAGAGAAGTCACCTACAAAAGGCGAGATAAGTGAATTCTTTGCCGGTGTTCATAATCCAGTGATCATTCACATACCTGCTTTGGTTTATCACGGATTTAAATGCATCGGTGAAAAGGAAGCGATTGTAATAAATATTCCTACAGAGAAATACAATTACGATAACCCGGATGAATTTCGTGTCAACCCACACAATAATGATATACCCTATGACTGGTCATTGAAGGAAGGATAATGCAGTAATGGTAAAAAAATAGCAGTAATTATGAATGTATTCAGTAAGGTTAAAGGTTGAAGGATAAAGGATAAAGGAAAAAGTAGAAACAAGATGAAGATGAAAATTTCGAAAAAAAGGAGAAATAATGAGGTTACTTGTTACTGGAGGAGCAGGCTTCATCGGGAGCAATTTCGTAAGACATATTCTTGATAAAAGAGAAGATATAAAAATAATGGTTCTTGATGCTTTGACCTACGCAGGTAACCTCGACAATTTCACTCCCGATGTGCTGGGAAATGATAATTTTTCTTTCACACATGGAGACATAAGGGATGAAAACGTAGTAAAGAATTTGATGAAAAATACGGATAAGGTTATCCATTTTGCTGCGGAAACACATGTGGATAGGTCTATTGACAATTCCGACCCGTTTATTTCGACCGACATAAAAGGGACGCAAGTGTTGCTTGAGGCAATAAGAAAAGAACCAGTGGAAAGATTTATACATGTCTCAACAAGTGAGGTTTACGGCAGTGCGGAAAGTGTTCCTATGGATGAGGAACATCCGTTGAAACCTCAGAGCCCTTATGCTGCTGCAAAGGCGGGTGCAGACAGGCTTGCATATTCTTATTGCCTAACTTACAATCTTCCCATAGTGATAATAAGACCATTCAATAACTACGGTCCCAATCAATTTCCCGAAAAGCTTATACCTCTGTTCATAACGAATGCTATTGAGGATAAGTTCCTGCCTGTTTATGGGACAGGTAAAAACACAAGAGACTGGATTTATGTGAAGGATTGCGCCAAGGCTTTTGAGAAATTGCTTGATGTGGATATGAAAACTGTTAAAGGTGAAATAGTCAATTTTGGAAGTGGAAAAGATACAGATGTGCTGACAATTACCGACACGATTATTTCTGAGCTTGGTAAGGATAAATCTTTGATTAAATTCGTTGAGGATAGACTGGGACATGTAAAAAGACATATTTCTTCAACTGAAAAAGCTACAAGATTATTAAATTGGAAAAATGAGACGGATTTCAAGAACGGTCTAATCTCCACAATAAAATGGTATAAAGAGAATGAAGAATGGTGGAGAAAGATTAAAGAAGGCAAGAGAGAATATAAGGAATTTTACAGGAAATGGTACAAATTCTGACCTTAAGATCATACATCCTAAGCTAAAACTTGTAATTCTGTGTGGGAGTTTTCTAAAGAATTATCATTTTCGCAAGGGTGAAGTAGATGAGGAGCGAGGTTACATCCATTACTGATGTAATTAAAGGTCCTGAAATGATTGCTGGATCGAAATTCATCCTTTTGGCAGCAAGTGGCAATACCGCACCAAGTGAGGTAGCAAGTGCGGTATTTATGATAAGTGTTAGTCCCACCGTTAAACCTAAAAGCGAGCTTTTTTGAAAGAATAAGGCTCTCAGCAAACCCAGAATACCCAGAACTATTCCAAGTAAAATTCCGGTAAGGAATTCCTTTCGAACTGATTTCCAGAAGTCAGAAAAGCGGATTTCTCCAAGTGCCAATTCCTGTATCATAACTGCGGCGGCTTGTGTTCCAGCATTTCCAGAAGAACCATTTAAAAGCGGAATGAATGCTGCCAGCGCAATTACTTGACTTAAAACATAGGAATTCTTTGAAATGATAAATCCTGATACGATTCCAACCAATGCGAGTACGGAAAGCCAGATAATTCTGGAGCGTGCAAGAAAAATTGGATTCTGTTTAAGATAGCTTATGTTCCGTTCCCCTGCAGCACCAAATTTAAGCATATCTTCTGTCGTTTCTTCCTGTATAACGTCGATAATATCGTCAACAGTTATGATACCCTTTATTCTTCCCCTCTCATCAACGACGGGAACAATGTTTATATCGTATTTAGCTACTTCTTGAGCAACTTTTTCCTGGTCAAGACTTACTAAAACAGAAACAGGATGTGGTTGCATAATATTCCGTACTTTTCTTCTCATATTAGATAGAATAAGGTCCCTTAGTGTAACAAGTCCCACAAGTATGTCATTCTCATCAACGACGTAGACGTTAGAAATTGTTTCGGTATCACCGGCAGCTTTTCTTATCTTATCAAAAACTCGCTTTACCGTGAGGTCTTTGTTGACTTTCAGAAATTCAGTTGTCATCAAACCACCCGCAGTTTCCTCTGGATAGACCATAAGCTCTCTTGTCTCAGTAGCTTCGCTCTTTTTCATTATTGAAAGCAGCTGTTCGGTGAGTTCCTGAGGAATTTCTTGCAGGAAATCTACTCTGTCATCCGGACGAAGCTCGTCAAGCAATTCAGCTTTGCGTACTTTGTTGATTCCTTCGATTATCTCAATCTGCTCATCAGCCTCAAATTCCTCGAAAACTCTTGCGGAAAAATCGAGTTGAAGAATTGTGAAGATATAAATATTTTCTGGAAGACTGAGAGAACGTAGCAATTCGGTTACTTCGACAGGCTCGAAGGTTTCAAGGATTTCCTTGATTTGTTTTATTTCTTTATTTTTTAGGAGTTCTTGTATTTCGGGTTTTAGTAGTTGCATATTTCAAAAATTAATATTATTGTCAACAGGGAATTTAAGAGATTTAAAGAGAAATTTTGTTAAAACAAAAAACATTTATTGTTAAGCTGGACCCTTTGCCTGTATTATTGGGGATACAGAATTTCTATCTTTCATAACTTACTTTTTTTCTCTTCTATCCACTCTATTTTTTTATCTCTTGTATTCTCTTCCATTCCCTGTTAATTTTGTTTGCCTTTTATAAGCGTCCCCAACGGGATTTGAACCCGTGCCACCACCTTGAAAGAGTGGTATCCTAACCGGTTAGACGATGGGGACTATTTGTTTTTGGAAGTTTTGCTCATTATGTAGAGTTTTCTGAATTGCTCATTATCAACTATTGCCTTATTTATCAGGAAGTATGTCTCAAGATTATTGTTGGTTTTCGCAATTCTGTTGCTTAGGACTTCAGCAAGAGCCTGAAAAATACTTGCAGCAATTTTTGGATGGGAATCAAGAAACGAAAGAAGTTGTTTTCTTCTCAGTATCAGAAAGGTGCACGGTTCAACAGTGGTTACAGTAGCGGAACGTTCTTTTTCGGTTAGAACTGCCATTTCACCAAAAAAGGAATATTCGCCTAATTCTGCAAGAACCAGAACTGATTCATCCCTTGTCAGTGTAATTTCTACTTTTCCATTTTTAATGATATAAAGTTCATCACCTATGCTTTTTTCTTCGAACACCTTTGCATTCGCATCGAATTTTTTTTCCTTTAACTGTTTTGAAACAATCTGTAATTCATTTTCGTTCAAATTTCTAAAGAGCAAAAGATTTCCCAGTATAAAATCATTTTCTAATGCCATAACAACCTCCAGGTATAATTTTCTAAATCTTAATTGAAAATTTAATGAGCCGTGCGCGGTTCGAACGCGCGACCCTCGGATTAAAAGTCCGATGCTCTACCAACTGAGCTAACGGCCCATAAACTATTTTATTGTAGCATTTTTTCAGGCGCTTGTCAACATTTTTTACTTTGCGATTATAAGGTGAGAGTGAAAACCGAAATTTACATTTGTATCTAAAACTTTAAAAGGATTGTGAAGAAAAGTTTAACAGCTGGTGCCGTATAATGGAGATAGTGAATTTTTAATTGACAAAACAGTAATTTAAGTTATAATCCATTTGTTAGTGTTGAAAGTATATGAAAAATACAAAAAAAGAGGGTTTAAATTGGAAATTAATTCTTTTGAGAGACGAAGATGATTAAGCGCAGAAAAACAAGGGAAGTTGCTATTGGCCATAAAACAATTGGTGGTGGAAATCCAATTTTGGTTCAATCGATGACGAACACCTACACCGGTAATCTGCGGAAAACATTGAAACAAATGAAGGAACTGGAAAAAGAAGATTGCGAAATAGTGAGGATTGCAATCCTTGATAAGGCATGTTGCAGGAATATTCCTTTTTTGAAAGAGAAGATAAAAATACCAATTGTAGCCGATATTCACTATGATTATAAACTGGCGGTTATGGCTATTGAACAGGGTGCAGACAAAATAAGAATCAATCCTGGAAATATAGGTAAGAAACAGAACATAAAGAGGATTGTAGATGCAGCGAAGAGAAAAGGTGTTCCCATAAGGATAGGTATAAATGCGGGGTCTTTGGAAAAAGAATTATGGGAAAAATATGGTGGTCCTATCCCAATTGCTCTGGTCGAGAGTACCCTAAGAAACATCGAAATTATGGAATCATTTAAGTATACAAACCTGGTAATTTCGATAAAGTCCTCATCCGTGATTGATACGATTGAAGCTAACCTCAAACTTTCAAAAAAGATAGATTATCCCATTCATCTTGGAATAACAGAATCAGGTCCTGTCTCTTCGGGTTCGATTAGGTCAAGTTCGGGTTTATCAGTTCTGCTATATAAGGGCATAGGGGATACAATAAGAATTTCATTAACCGGAAATCCTGTAAGGGAAGTAAAAGCAGGATACGAAATATTGAAGTCCTTAGAGTTGAGAGAACATGGACCCTTAATAATTTCGTGTCCCACTTGCGGAAGGATGCAAATCGAGCTTGAAAATATTGTGAAAAAGGTTGAAGAAGCAATTGCTAACTCACGAACAAATATAAAGATAGCGATAATGGGATGTATCGTAAATGGTCCCGGTGAAGCAAGGCTGGCGGATGTTGGAATAGCAGGAGGAAAGGGTGTCGGTGTGCTTTTCAGGAAGGGAAAAATTGTAAAAACCGTGCCCGAAGACCAGTTGGTGTCCGTTCTGCTGATGGAGATAAAACAATTTGAGGAGGATGAAAAGTAAGCAGTATAGAGAAATGGATTTTGGATTAAAGAACTTCCGTAAAGGGATTTGCTTTCCTGAAGTGGATTCTACGAATCTAACACTGATGGAATTGGTTGAAAATGTTGATAATTCAAAGGATGTTGTTATAGCAGGTAAACAGATAGGAGGGCGGGGTAGAAGAGACAACGTGTGGTGGTCGCCACCCGGTGGTTTGTGGATGTCTGCAAGAATACCTGACTGCAATTTCGGGAAGTATATAAGTGTGTTAAACATACTTTGTGGACTTTCCTGTGCTAAAGCTTGTAATACAGTGCTGGCAGAAACGAACGAGAAGAGATTGAGAACATCTTTACGTTGGCCAAACGACATAATGCTGCTTGATAGAAAACTTGGTGGACTTCTTATTGAAGTAAAAACTGTTGGAAACTCATTTAAATCAATCATTGTTGGTGTGGGTATTAATGTAAATCAAAGGGATTTTCCGGAGGGATTGGAACAGAGTGCAATTTCGTTAGCGATTGTATTACAAAAAAGGTCTTCAAGGTATAAGTTAGTGATTCAAATTTTAAAGGAACTTGACTCGATGATTATGCAGTATAAAGAAGAAGGAACAGAGGATTTGGCTCGTGAATGGAGAGCGTTTTCGTATGAGTTAGGGAAAGAAGTTGAAATTAAATCGAGCTCAGGTAAAGATAAATATGGTAAAGTTATTGGCATAGGTAAATCGGGAGAACTACTCCTTATTGATAATAATAACAGTGTGCAAAGGGTTTTCGAAGGATTCAACCTTAAAATTCTTGACAAATAGGTGAGCCTTTTATAGTATAATAAGGAGGCAATATGAAAGCGGAAATAAGGGACCAGGCTGGAAATAATATTGGATATGTGGATGAAAACGAGATAAAGGACAAATTGTATGAGACGATTGGTATTCTGACGGATGAAGAAATAAAAGATAAGTATTTCGACACACTCGGTTACATAAAAGATAATCAGATATTAAACAAGGAATTCAAAATAGTTGGCAATATTGATGAAAATATAATAGGGGACTCCAATTATGATCCGCTGTGCTATTTTTTTGAAGAGGAAGTAAAGGATCTATTTTTTAACACTTTAGGCTATTATGACAAAGGTTTAAAAAGAGATCTAAAAGTCGCTGTTGCTATTCTTGTCTTTAAGGTTATAGATCTTTATCAAAAGAGTGCTTGATTATGAGAAAAAAGCAGCTGAATTTCTTTGTAAAGATTCTTGAAAGCTTGTGGAAAATAACGAATTTCGATAGCTTGATCGAAAAAACTTTAAAGTCCGTAAAAGCAAAATTTGGCATCCAGAATTGCGGTCTTCTATTACTGGACGAAAATACCGGTGAGCTGTACCTAAAAAACTCTATCGGCTTTAAAAAGGGCATTGGTAGCTTCAGGTTGCATATGGGAGAAGGTATAACGGGAAAATGTGCAAGGAAGATGAAAACGATCTATATTCCTGATATTTCCAATGTGAAGGGCTATATACGTCGCTTTTCAAGAACCAAATCGGAATTAGCCATTCCGCTTATTGTGGGAAAGAAACTTCTAGGTGTTTTCAATTTCGAGAAAAAAGAAAAAGACGGATTCCTCAAAGATGAGATAAGTTTACTCGAAGGTTTTGCCACATTGGTAGCGATTACAATGCAAAATGCACTGCTGTTCGAGAACCTTAGGAAAAAGGAGAAACAGAAGTTAGAACTTATTAATATTAGCAGAAAGGTGAGCGAGGCTACCAGTATGAGAACCGTCTTCGGAAATATTGTTTCTATGGGTGGTAAGTTACTGGGAGCAGATAAATGTACTATTTCACTTTACAAAAAGAAAACAGGTTTAGTTGTAGCTCAGCTTCCTGGTTACGGAGCTTCTGCAACTAAGCTGAGAACGCTGCAGTACAACATAGGAGAAATTAGTCTGGCAAGTAGAGTAATAAATTCAAAAAAGTCTTATTTAACGAACGATGCTCCAAATGATCCAATTGTAATGCAGAAGTTTGTGAAGCTTTTCGGTGTGAAAAGGTTGATTGTCTCGCCATTAAGTACTTCAAAAGAAGTTATAGGTGTTTTTTATGTTGTGAGAGGAAAGACAGGGAAACCTTTTACTAAGGAAGATATAGATACAGCAAGCATATTTTCCTCACTTGCTGCAGCAATTATAAGACGAATGCAAATTTTTACGGAACTTAAGGCGAAAAAATCGGAGTTGGAGCATCTAACAAATGAATTAAAAAATGCAAACCAGGAGCTTCAAACCTTGAGTTTTTCAAAAAGTAATCTAATATCCAACATTTCTCATGAACTCAGAACACCTCTTGTATCCATACAAGGTTTTACGGAACTCTTAATCAAGGAGAAATTTGGAGCATTGACTGAAAAACAAAGGCTTTCGCTTTTTGCAGTAAAGAAAAATGTGGAAAGACTGATAAGAAATATAGATAATCTCATTGACATTTCAAGTATGGAACTTGGCTCGGAATTAGTTATCCCCAAGGAGTTGCTTAATCTAACATCTATTTTAGATAGAGCAGTAGAAGCTGTAAAACATAAGGCATTGGAAAAGCAAATACAGATTGTTAGGACATGCGAGAGTGGTAACCTAATAGTGGAAGCCAATCGCGAAAAATTACTCACAGCGTTTGTAAACATTCTGGATAATTCCGTGAAATTCAACAAAAAGAAGGGTAAAGTCGGTATTAGGTGCTACAAAAGCAAAGGGGATGCCATTATAGAGATTAAAGATTCAGGCATAGGATTTGATAAGATGTATGAAAAACTTATATTCAATCGATTTTTTCAGATTGAGAGTTCTGCAAGAAGAGGTTTTGAGGGAGCGGGAATCGGACTTCCTCTTGCCTTGGAAATCATCAAGTTTTTCGGCGGTGATATAAAAGTGAAAAGCAGGATGAATAAAGGTTCTGTCTTTACTGTAATTCTTCCATCAAAATAACCTTGGTTTACATGTTTTAGTCCAGTAGTTTTCTCCACTCGCTGAGTAGGTTAATTGCTTCCAGTGGTGTTATTTTAGTTACATCGATAGACTTAATTCCTTCTATAATTGTATTCTCAGAGGGTGTGAAAAGCGTAAGTTGCCTGTCCGTTTTTTTCTTCTCTCGAGTTCTTCTGTGTTTTTTTGCTAAATTGTCTTGTTCTTTTTCTTCGAGTTCCTGGAGTATTTCTCTTGCTCTTGATATAACTATATCTGGGAAGCCAGCAAGTCGCGCAACATCGACTCCGTAGCTTTCATCTGCACCTCCAGGGACCACTTTTCTAAGAAAAATGATTTTGTCTCCCCATCTTTTGACTGAAACATTGAAATTTTTAATGCCTTTTAACATTTTCTGCAATTCGGTTAGCTCATGATAATGTGTTGCAAAGATGGTTTTGGGATGAACGACTTGATTGTTGTGAAGAAACTCGCAAACACTCCAGGCAATGGAAAGCCCATCGAAAGTACTTGTTCCCCGACCAACTTCATCCATAATTACAAGACTCCTGTCAGTCGCATTATTCAGAATCTTTGCGGTTTCTATCATTTCGGCTAAAAAGGTGCTTACACCTTTTGAAAGGTCATCGGTTGCGCCGATTCTTGTGAAAACCCTATCGATTTTACCTATTTCAGCACTTTGAGCTGGAACGAAACAACCCATATGTGCCATAATAACGATTAAGGCAACCTGACGAAGATATGTTGATTTACCTGACATATTTGGTCCCGTGATAATGAGGATTTGATTATTGCTATTGTCCAGTACAACATCGTTGGGAATGAATGCTTCTCTGTTGATTACATTTTCTATAACTGGATGTCTTCCCTGTGTAATTTTGATTACATCGGAGTTATTTACTTTTGGTCTTTTGTAGTCGTTTTTTCGGGCCAATAGAGCAAAAGAAGTAAGTAGGTCTATTAATGCAATTGCCTTCGCAGACATTTGGATTTTCTCGGAAATTTCCGAAACGTTCTTCCTTACTGTAACGAAAAGACTGTACTCGAGTTTGTTTATCTTTTCTTCAGAGCCCAAGATTGTGTTCTCATATTCCTTCAGTTCAGTCGTAACAAACCTTTCACAATTCGATAAAGTTTGTTTTCGTATGTAGTTATCGGGTACAAGTTTCAAGTTTGGTTTGGTAACTTCGATATAGTATCCAAAAACCGAATTATATGCAACCTTTAATGAAGAAATGTGTGTTTTTTTCCTTTCTTTCTTCTGGAGGTTTACAATCCATTGTTTTCCTTCCGATACTATTTTTCTTATTCTATCGAGTTCGGAATCGATACCATCTTTTATTATACCACCTTCTTTGATGGTGATTGGTGGCTCATCGACAATGGATTTTTCAAGATACATTACCGTCTCTCTGAAATCTAATAAGCTATTGGTGGTATCTTTTAGTAACTCGGCACTGAAGTTTTTCATAGTCGCTTTCAGTTGAGGTATTTTTTTGAGTGAATTCTTTAATTGTATAAGGTCTCTTGCATTTGATCTTTCAGTTGATATTCTTGCAGTTAGTCTTTCCAGATCGGAAATGGATTTCATAATTTTCCTCGCTCTGTTCGCTTCGGTGTTTTCATTAATAAGCTGGGTCACGGATTCGAGTCTCTTTTCGATTTCATTGAGGTTGGAGAGTGGATTCAAAAGATTCATCCTTAAAGTTCTCATTCCCATAGGAGTTACTGTTTCGTTAAGAGTAGAAAACAGTGTGTTGTCTAATGAACCGTCAAATCTCTTTATAAGTTCGAGATTTTTAACGGTTGAAGTATCCAGCATTAACTTGCCGTTAATGTCAACTCGTTTTATGTTATTTATATGGTTGAGTTTTCTTTTTTGCATATCCGTTAGATATTTAAGAATGGCTCCTGCAGCTCCAATACCAAAATAGAATTTTTCAATATCAAAACCAGCTAATGTCTCGACTTTAAAGTGCTTCATTAGCGTTTGTTTTGCGTATTCATATTGAAAAAACATATCTGTTAAAGTTGTTAAAACGAGGTCATCCGGAAGGGGAAAGGTTTCATTTTCACTGACTATAATTTCACCAGGTTCTATTCTTCTAAGTTCATCCAGCAAGTCGGTTCTTTTCAATTCTTCGACATAGAAATCTCCTGTTGAGAGGTCGCAGTAAGAAAATCCGAAATCGCCTTTATTATCGGATTTTAGTGCCGCAAGAAAGTTGTTTTTTCCGGAGTCTAATAAGTTGGGATTTGTAACAGTTCCTGGAGTTATAACTTCGACAACATCTCTTTTCACGATACCCTTCGCTAAAGCCGGATCTTCTAATTGTTCGCAAATTGAGACTTTCACTCCAGCCTTTATCAATTTCGTAATATAATTGTCCGCAGCCTTTACCGGAATACCCGCGAGTGGAATCCTATTCGATTTTCCATGTGACCTGGATGTAAGTGCAATATGCAAAATCTTCGATGCAAGCTCAGCATCTTTGAAGAAGGTTTCGTAAAAATCTCCCATTCTAAAAAGGAGGAGACTATCTTCGTGCTCGGATTTAATTTTTAAATACTGCTTGAGGAGTGGAGTAACCTTATGCATGGAACTCATTGATTGGAAATTAAATGTGAAACGCCTAAGAATTGGTTTTTGATTTTCTTATATGTTTGCTAAAGTTTTTTTAAACTAACAATCCAGAAAGGAAGGTTTTCCTTTTCGGAGAAAAGCTTCGAAAATCCCGTTGCCTTTTGCCTGGAATCAAATTGACCAATTAAAACGCGATAGAACTTGATTCCATCTTTTTTGGTTGTAGCTAACCATGTGTCATATCCCTTTTTCTTCAATGAACCCAGAAGTTGTAAGGCTGTTCCCTTAGTTGTGAAGGAACCTGTCTGAATACTGTAAGTCCTCGATTTCTTGTTTTCTAAAACAAGAATAGATTTTGCAAGATTGGATGCTTGGAGTTCTTTGTCTTCTATTTTCTTATGCCAGAGTATCGCATTGTTTTTGTCTCTTAAAGCGAGATAGCAGAGCGCAATCCACAAACAAGCTTTCTCCGAATACTGTGTTTCGGAAGCGGTCCTTCTTATCTTCTTAAATGTTTGGATTGCCTTTTCATACTTCCCCTTTAGAAACTGATACTGTGCAATGAAGAACAATGCACGGGGCAGATAGTTGCTTTGTGGAAAAGCATTCACGAATTGTGTTAGCAATAGTTGAGATTTCTGACCATCTGACTCCAGAAGACCTTGCAGTAGTAAACTTTGCTCCGTTGTTTCATCCGTTAGTATCTCAAGAAGCTTTGACTTTGCTTCTTTGAACCTGCCTTCTTCATAAAGATTGTTAATGTTTGCCATCGTATTGTTATTCTGTGCGGTTATTAAAGCCAAGAGCATTATAGGCAGAATGTTCATTTGAAGTTTCTATCTCCTGCATCTGTTTGCAACCACCAATTGAAGTGTATATCAATTCCATCCTGATTGGTTGACATTGTATGAATAAAAACCTTTGCATAATGGAGATCTCCATCTGTTATCATATAGTAGTAGTAAAATCCGCATTCTTCACTTGCAGAATAACCTGTTTCTGGTGCTTCATTCAGATTCTCAGAACTCCTAAATATACCTCCGCCCTGTGGTGTTTTGAGAACGGCATTTGTAACATACGCGGTAAGCCTGAATGTTCCGTAATGCTGTCCGGATTTAGTGAAAACGAAGTCAGCATCCGAATTCTTCGGTGCAAACAAACTGTCTGCTCCCGATATTACACCTGGGGCAGGGGTAGGATTCAAACCACATCCGCTAAAAGTATATAGTGTGAGTAAACCAAGAAATACTGCAAGAGCTTTTGTCTGTTTCTTTGTCATTTTCAGTTCGTTTTTGAAACATCGAAGGTTTCCCATAATCCACAATCCGGGCATCTTATGAAATACTCTTCCGTCAAGAAACCGCAATTTGAGCATTTGTGTTTAGTCTCCCTATTATAAATGTCAAAAAGCTTGTGTGCATTCTGGGATAGATTATTTTTTTCATTTTCCAATTGTGTTGCAAGGAAAAGAAGATTTATTCCGATCGAATCGGGATTGTTAGTGATTGCGGAATTGAGCAATTCAGTCGCTTCTTTCGTTCGTCCCATCTTCACATAAAATTCTGCCAATGCTGTTATTGTTACCGTATCATCAGGAAGGATGTCAAGTACTCCCTTGTATGCTTCTTCTATCTTTTGGAATTCTCCTTTTTCAAAATAAGCTTTCATTAGTCTTGGAAAAACGATGTGAGCTGTGTGAACATCAACTTCGACTGCTTTTTTGTATTTTTCGATTGCTTTTTTTACTTCACCATTTACGTATTCGATATCACCAGCATATATATATGAAGGAACATAAAAGGGATCAACTTTAATAGCTTTTAAAAGGATTTTTAATGCCCAGTCTCGATTTCCTTTCCTCGCAGATTCATTAGCTGCATAGACTTCATATCTAAGTGTTTCTTGCTTTTTATAGGCGAACAATCTCGACATTTTTCTAAAAAGTTCGATTGCTTCGGACCAGAGTGCGGTTTTCTCAAAAACATTCAGCAGAAGTTCATAATATTTCTCGTTGGAGGAATTCAGTTTAAGCAGCTTGCTTAAAGTATCTGTTGCTTTCTGATAAAGTGAAAGGGAGTAGTAGTCCAAAGCTGTTTGGAAAAGAATTCTTTCAACACTTTTTTTTGTAAGTTTTCTTCTTGCAAGCAGATACTTATGAATTTGTAGCGCTTTCAAAGCTTCATTTTTGGACCTTAGAATTACAGCAAGACGAATATATGCTTCTATGTTATCGCTGTCACTGAAAACTGTTTCCTGAAATTTCTTCAATGCATGATCTTCATCTCCTTCAGCTAAAGAAATGAGAGCCTCCTGGAATGGGGATAAAGACTTTCGTTTTCTTTTCTTTTGAATGAGAAAAACGATTACCAGAACTATAAGAACAAAAACGAGCGAAAGAAAAATTATCCATTTAACATTCACTTTGACCCCACATCTTGTTGTTCCTCGCTTTTCTCATCGAGTTGCTCGTCCTCTTTTGTTTTCTCTATAATCTCTTCCACCGGTAAATTACGCAAAGATGTTAATTCTTTTTTAAGCTCTCTGTTTTCTCTGTTTGCTTTCCATAATCGGTTCTTAAGTTTAACCTCATCAATAACCGCCACAATGATAGTAAAAACAATTCCAATAGCAAAAGTTTCTATCAGAACAAGAGTGAGCGGGATACTGTGGAATGTCCATGTAAGTAATGAAATATCTACGAGAGTAGTTCCGTTCTGTGTTCCAACTATAATACCTAATACTGTGAAAATCGCTGCCCAGAGCATAATGAACAAAATCATTTTACCTCCTTAAACGTTTATTAGAAACTTATTCCATACCGTGTTTTAATGTTTTCTACTATCTAACGGTTCTTTCAAGGGAACTCCGATAGGTGAGCATCCTTGGATATCGTCAATCAGCACTTTTACTAACTCACCCTTCATATAGCTTCCTTTTACCACAACTTTTTTATTATACACTGTTATGGCATCAGATTCAAGTGAATTTTTTTTATTTTTTCCGGTTATTAAAACTTCTAATATTTTTCCTTTGTAATAGTTGTTTTTCTCTTTCGTAATTGCCGATTGTGTTTTAATTAGTTTCTGCAGCCTTTCTTTCTTTTCAGTTTCGCTTGTAAGGTCACCAAAAGAGTTTGCCAGAGTGTATTTTCTCGGTGAGTACTTGAACATAAATGCAGAGTTAAAGCTTATATCCCGAATAACTTTAATAGTGGCTGTGAAATCCTTTTCTGTTTCATATGGAAAACCAACAATGATATCGGTGGAAAGTGCTATATCGCTTATCTTATTTCTTGCCTTTTCAATAATCTCCAAGTACTGTGAGACAGTGTAACCTCTGTTCATTAATTTAAGAACACGGTCGCTGCCGGATTGCAGAGGAAGATGCAAGAATCTTTCGATTTTCGGTTCATCTTTCATAACATCGAATATGTGAAGCGGAAAGAAAGCAGGATGAGATGTCAGGAAACCTATTCTTTCTATTGATTTGATTTTTGTAATCGCCTTTAGAAGGTGGGGGAGACCTTTCCCTCTATCTTTGTAATCATTAACGTTTTGTCCGAGCAGGACAATACGTTTGTATCCGGAATGGCTGAGTTCTACAACTTCCTTGATAATATGCTCGAATTTTCTACTCTTAACCTTCCCTCTTGCATAGGGTACGATGCAGTAAGAGCAGAAGTTATTGCATCCTCGCATAACGGATACAAAAGCCTCCGGGAATTTTCCTCTGGCAGGTGCAAGTTCTGAATAGATAGCATCGCTGGCGAAATCTGAGAATGCACCGTTCCTGTCCGCTGCACAGGATGAAATTTCTTTGAGGCTGTCAGTTCCGAGAACGAAGTCAGCAAACGGGATTTTGGTCAATATATTTTGTTTCTCAATCTGAGAGATACATCCGGTTACTCCTATCCTTAGTTCAGGTTTTCTTTTCTTAAGGTTCTTCAAACCTCTAATCCTTGTCATTGCTCTCCTGACAGCATGTTCTCTCACTGCACAGGTGTTAACGATTATGACATCTGCATCATCAAGCGTTTCGGCTTCCTTGTGTCCTTCCTTCTCTAAAATGGATGCCATCAAGTTTGAATCGTAAACATTCATCTGACAGCCAAACGTTATAATATGGAATTTCTTCATTTATATCGGCAGTCCTTATTCTATTTTCGTAATTTTAGGTTTCGAAATTTTGTTTTTCATATTCTAAGCACTAATAATACTTGCATATGTATCATATCCCGAGACCTTGTCTATTTGCACATCAACGAGTTGATTGTAGAATTCCCTTTTACCATCGATGAGAACTCGTATATAGTTACCACTGAAACCAATCATCATACCTGTTAATCTGTCTTGTTTTTCTTCGACTAATACATTTAATTTTTTTCTAAGGTATGTTTCTCTAAATGTTGTGGACTTCATTAGTCCCAATTTCCTCAATAAAGCACTCCTCCTTTTTTTCTCAATCTCTTTCACTTTTTTCGGTAAAACTGCTGCAAGCGTTGTTTTTCGCGGAGAATATCTAAAAACATGGAAATATGTGAATGGCAAATTATTAAGGTAATTATATGTATTCTGAAATTCGGTCGGTCCCTCGGAGGGAAAACCTGTTATGATATCTGCACCAATACCACAATCAGGCATTATTTTCTTGATTCCCAGTAGTTTTTCTGCAAATTTATCAGGGCTGTAATTTCTTCCCATGCTTTTCAATGTATTATTGTCGCCGCTTTGAAGCGAAATATGAAGATGATGGCAAACCTTGTTTGATGTGGATATGCGCTCCAGCAAGCTGTCACTGATTTCCCCGGGATTCAGGGAACCAAGCCTGATTCTTTGAAGTCCTGGTATCCTGTCTATATTGCCCAGTAAATCTGCAAGTTTGGTTCCATTGTAGTCGTATCTCCCGATATGGACACCAGTTAGCGTTATCTCCTTAAACCCGTTTCTTACAAGAGTCTTTATCTCAGAAAGTATTTCATCCTCATTTCTCGAGTATTCCTGTCCTCTAAGGTATGGAACGATACAGTATGAGCAAAACCTATTGCATCCTGATTGGATTTTTACGAATGCCCTTGTGTGATTGCTAAATTCTCTGATATTAGTTCTTTTGGAGTGGAACAGTTCCTCGAAAAATGATTGCTTTTCCGAGTTCGGAACAAATGTGTCTGCTTCCCCAAGTACGTTCTTTGTGGATACAGGGAAACAACCGGTTAAGATAATTCTCGCTTCAGAAGAGACTTTTCTTGCTCTCCTTGCTATATTTCTTGTTTGCTGAAGTGCGTTCATTGTAACCGAACAGGCATTTATCACATATATGTCGGCAATGTCATTGAACTTAACTTGCTCATAAGATGCGTCTTCAGACATTTCTCTTAGAAGTTCGGTATCGTATTGATTAAGTTTACAACCCAGAGTCGCAAATGCAATCTTCATATTCACATATATAATATATTATTAAATACTGTAGCAGTCAAGGTTTTTCTTCAAGTTAAATAGGTGGGCAGTAATCGAGTATTAAACGAGATAATGGGATAATGACCTAATGCTAAAGGGACAGTGGAGAAAATTTCTCCACTGTCCCTTAATGCTATTTCGACAGTACTTCTTTGATTATGGTTTCATCGGTTGATTGGGGCGTTGACCTTTGCCAGCTTTAAAATCCCCATTAGGTCCCATCTTACCAGGATTTTTTTGCTTTCTTTTCATCCGATTCTCACGCTTCTTTTGCTCGAGTTTCTCCATCTGCTCCTTCGTAAGCGTCTTCTTGACCAAAATCATTTGTTTTACCTTCATAATTTTCTGGTCTGTCTTTATTCTCATTATCTCTTTGATTAGTCCCACAGCCTTCGCTTCGTTAGGACTATCACTGTCGAGCAACTCTCTCAGGTCAAGCTCTTTCATTTCTGTGTCAGCACGCAATTTTATCATCTTTCTGTCTGTATCCAGAGAAACGGACTTGAGTTTGTCAACCTGTTTCTCACTCAATCCCAGTTCCTTAACAAGTTGTTTGTTTTTCCATAGATGTCCAGCTTGAGCAAATGATGAAGAGACAAAGACAACCATAATTAAAGATACCACTAAAGGTATTAAAGTCTTTTTCATTTCTTTCACCTCCTTTTTGTTATTTTCCATACACTTATTTAGAGTGAAAAATTAAAGAAAGGTTTAAAAAAGAAAACTCAAATTGCTTCATCTGAGATTATGAAAGATTATTCTCGATAGCGGTGCTTTAATGTTATAAGAAATCAAAGGTATATTTGGAACCTATGACGTTTTAATTCGTTAATAAACTAATATGATTTTTCTTGACTTCGTTTTTTCCATATGTTATAAGGTTAGTCATTGAATGATTGGATTAAAGAAATGGAGTGATTAATTGAAAATCAGAATAGCTTTTTTTATTCTTGGTATGTGTATCTATGCAACAGGGCTTTTAGCAGAAACAATTTCACGAATTGAGGTAAGAGGGAATAAAACGACCGACGAGGAGCTGATTGTCGGTTCCTCGATGCTTCAAATCGGAGATGAGATAAAACAAAGAAAGCTTGACGATGCAATCAGGAAAATATACAAATTAGGGCTTTTTTCCAACGTTACAATATTTATTGAAGAAACAGTGCACGGACAACTTTTAATTATCGAAGTTAAGGAAAATGCTTTCTTAAAAGAAGTTATTTTTATTGGCAACGACCATATTAAAGAGAAAGATTTGAAGCAAGCTATGTCAATTCAGGAAGGTGAAATCGTTTCGCAACAGAAGGTCTTCACCTGGACAAAGAGGATAAATGATAAGTACAAAGAGAAGGGTTTTCTTCTGGCAAAGGTGAGTAGTGAAATCACAACCGATGAAGAGAAGGCTACCCTTTCATTTAGTATAGATGAGGGAAGGCGGGTAAGAATAAGAAATATTTACTTTGAGGGAAATACGATTTTCCCGGATAAGAAACTCGGTGGTTTAATGAAAAACAAGAGCAAAAGGTGGTGGCGGTCGGGGAATTTCGATGAGGAAGAATTTTACAATGATCTTGAGCGAATAACAGATTATTACAAAAAGAAAGGTTATCCTAAATGTGAGATAAAAGACCATAATATATCGTACGATGACAACAACGAATGGATGATTATCAGAATAGATGTGGATGAGGGTGTTAAATATTATCTATCTACTCCACAGTTTAGCGGCAACGAAATAATTACAACGGAGAAACTTGCATCTGTTGTTAAATATGGAAATGGAAACCTATATAACAAGGATAAACTTGACGATACCATGGTCGAATTCTATTCTCTTTATACCGAATTAGGATACATATATGCTTACATAATACCTGATGAGGAAGCAGTTGGCGATACAATAAAGATAACCTATAATATTCAGGAGGGAAATCCAGCACATCTCAGGAAAATAATTATTGCCGGTAATTCCAAAACATGGGAGAAAGTCGTAAGAAGGGAACTAAGGATATTTCCAGGGGAACTTTTCCAGAGATCGAAGTTAATCGACTCACAGAGAGAAGTATATAATCTTGGGTTTTTTGAAGATATTAAGTTAGACAGCAAGAGAGTTAACGAAGAAGGAGATATAGACCTAATTCTGAAAATTGTTGAAAAGCAGGCAGGGCAATTTACGGCTGGAATGGGGTATAGTGCTGCTTGGGGGGTAACAGGTAATGTTTCTCTGAATATTCCCAATCTTTTCGGCAGAGGAACGACTGCATATTTTAGCCTTGAAAAAGGTGGAAAATTGGCAAACTACAGTTTTGGATATACAGAGCCCTGGTTTTTTGATACGCCAACAACTGTTGGTTTTGACATTTTCTTTGTAACAAGGAGCTGGGATTACTTCGATGATAGAAAGAAAGGTGCAACTATTAGATTGGGAAGGCCTGTTCCTCGACTCAGGTATAGCAAGTTTTATACTTCATATACTCTTGAGCAAGTTACGGTATCCGTAGATGATGAAGATACAAATAAGGTTAGCAATTATGTTCTTGACCAGCGCGGCACAGAATGGAGGAGTAGTGTTTCTTTTAATCTCGTGAGAGACAGCAGAGATTACATTTTTAACGCTACAACAGGTTCAAAGAACAGTTTTACTGCGGAGTTCTCAGGTGGGTTACTGGGTGGAAGTGTTGATTATCAAAAATACACTTATGAAACAAGGTGGTATGAAAAAAGTTTCTTCAATTTTGTTCTAATGATACGTTCGAAGTTCGGCATCATAGATGGATATACAAATCCATCGACCGTTCCTATATATGAACGATTCTATCTTGGGGGTGTTGGAGACTGGGGAGTTCGCGGATATCCGGACCGGTCAATTGGAACCAGACAGGGCGGAACCAACATAGGAGGTAGATCAGCCTTTGTTTTTACCGCCGAATACAAATACCTTATTACCAAAGGAATAAACTGGCTTGTATTTTTCGATGCCGGTAATACCTGGGACAGTTTTAGGAGTACAAATCTTTCTGAACTCAAGAAAGGTGTTGGAACTGGAATCAGGATTGAGGTACCCATGATGGGTGTTTTAGGATTTGACATAGGCTACGGATTTGATAAGTTAAATTATGGTGGTTGGAATCCACACTTTCAGTTAGGAACAAGTTTTTAGTAAAATGAAGAAACTTCTGTTTTTTGTAATGTTTCTATTCTCTGTTATTGGATGCAGGGATAAAATGAACGACCCGGTCGGACTCGATCAAATTCCCAAGATTATACCGAAACCGTCTTATGTAGATGGATTGCATCCGGACTCAATATGCAATTTCGTTTTTGAATCGCACACAGGTGCATCACATAGATTGTGGATAGGAAATGCATACTCTTTTGAAGCACGAACACTTCTAAGATTTTCAGTATCCGATTCATTGGTTCTTGCAGATTTAGATTCAGCAAAGGTTACAGTTTATGTGTACAATGGAGTTGCGCCGAAGAGTGTGAAATTCAATGTATATCCGCTAAACCGAAATTGGGATGACGAAACAGTCGAATGGAACAAAGCAAGTACTGACAGCCAGTGGGGCAACGCGGGCGGTGATTTCACAGACACTGTGATTGCCGGTGTCGTTTTGAACGATACATGTGAAACTTTCGATCTGAACTATAATGATTTTGCTCTGCTGGATAGTTCGAGTGAAATCAATAAGGGTATAATATTCGTTTATTCGCTCGGAGATACACTTCTGTCGATACATTCAATTGAAAGCACTTATAGGCAACCAAAACTGAAGGTTTTCTATGGTGATTCATCGAAAGACTATGTTGCAGAAAAAGACGCTTTCATAGCAAATTCAACCTACAATCAATCGCATGATGAAATTATAATGGGAGAAGGTTACTCACTAAGGGCACTTTTATCCTTTAATTTGGATACCATCCCGAGCAATGTAACAATAAATAGAGCATTTCTGACTTTCGACGTTATACCATCCAACTCGTTTTTCGATACAATGACGGTATATTTACATAGAGTTACAGGGGAATGGGATAAAAGTGAAACAGAATACTACACATCATCGGTTGCCAATTTTGTAGCTTCGAAAGAAGATACAACTTTGAAAATTAATATTACATCACTTATGCAGTACTGGGTCAATGGTGGAGATAATTACGGAATTCTTATGAGGGCAAGGAACGAAACCTCGTTCTGCTCACGACTCATCCTTGATGCTGTAGAAAAACCAACTCTAACTGTTTACTATACACCACCGCCGGGGACGAGCGAATAATGTGTAGAAAATCCTTTTTTGGAGAAAGAAATCTTTCAAATATGGTGAAACAGAGGATTTTTCCGTTAGTTCTAATGGTACTTCTGTTTTATTGCAGATTGAATGGTCAGTCCATATTCAGTTTCAGCGAGCAGGGAGGACCACTGCTTACAGGCAACTCACATATGTCGGCACTTGGATATGCAGATATACCTTGCACATTTTCTTCAAACCTTCGTGGTTCGATTGCGTTCCTTAAGAATACCAATATCGATGTTACATATACCGGAACAAGACTCGATATGAAGGATGAATCAGGCAAGAACATAGCATATTACTATGGGTTTCCATTTTTTAAGTTCGGTTCTACCCTACCTGCAAATCTGGTAATTGGTGTAGAACTTAGAAAAAGAATGGATTATAATGCAAATTTTGTTACCGCTACTGATTCCATAAATGGGGCTGTATTCGATGGAAAATTTTTAAAAAACGGGGAGCTCAGGACCGGGACAGCCGAAATTTCAAAAAAGTTTGGCAATAACTTTGGTATAGGTGCGGGTGTAAATATTCTATTTGGCGGAAGTAATGAAGTTTGGATAACAAACTTTTCTGACACATTATTCAGGGACACTCAAGATTCTTTGAGAACTAACTACTTCGGATACAGTTACTCTTTAGGAATTGTCTGCACGAAGTCCTGGTTTAACCTTGGATTGGGTTACGATTTTCCAATAACTTGTGATAAGGTTACACGGAGTTTGTCGTACTACAGAAAGGATACAACTGTCAGTAACGACGAACTTGTATTTCCTTCTAATGTTACAGGAGCGATAAATCTATCATTTAGCAAAAATTTGAATCTTCTTGTTACACTTCGATATAGCAATTGGGACAACTTTAAGTATAATAATATAATCAACGATGAATATTTGAACGTTTTTTCGTACAGTTTCGGATTGGAATATAAAAGGGAAGAGGAGTATGAACAAAGATTACTTCCAATAAGACTTGGATATTTTTCTAATCCATGGTACTTCAGAGATTCAAACGGCGAAAGAGTTCAGGAGAACGGTATAACGGCGGGAACCTCTATTCCAATCTTGAGGAGAGGGGGTTCCCTTGATATATCATTTTGTGGTGGTATGAGAGAAACGAGTCAACTTCAGGAATTTTTCTATAAAGTTAATTTTGGCTTTAATTTTCGTGAGAGGTGGTAACTATGAAAAAGGTTAGTCTTGAAGCGATTTTAATTCTGCTTTTTCTTACAGCCATTGCTTTCTCTGCGGAAAAGATAGGTTTTGTAGATTCGGACAAGATAATCGATAACTACAAAGGTATCAGTCTTTTAAGACAACAATACAATAAGTTGGAACTCGAATGGGAGAAGGAAGCTCAGGATAAAAAACAAGAAATAACCAAGTTGAAAAGCGAATTAGAAGAACAGTATCTTATTTTATCCAGTGAAACAAGGAAAAAGAAAGAAAAAGAAATAGAAGAAAAACAGGAAACGTATGAGAATTTCATTAAGGATATATGGGGAATGGGGGGAAAGACAGAGAAAAAATATGAAGAACTGATTAGACCCGTGATTGAAGAAATAGGCAATGTACTGCAAAAGATAGGTGAAGATGAAGGTTTTACGATGATATTTGATATTAGTAAAGGAAATATAATATTTGCAAAAACCGGACTTGACCTAACCGATAGAGTTTTGTTCGAAATAAACAAAGAATTTTCGGTCACTGCTGCGGAAACAGAGGAGACAAAATTCTATGTTTTCAGATTTAAGGATGTGGGAACTGAAGCCGAATCAAGATCGATTGGAAGACAAATGTCGAATTTGGCGAAATCCGGACTGGATAAATTCGAAGCATTTGAACCCGTTGAAGCAAGAACTGTTAGTGAAACTATGACACTTCTCGGTTTTATGAATGAAGAAGACCTTGACGATAGCCAAATCAGACGCATTGCTCTAAGACTGCAAGCAAGGATAATCGTATTTGGAGAGGTTCAGGTCTCGTCAGGTAAGATAAAGCTCAATATGAAATGGATGGACTTTAACAAGGGACAGGATATTAAAAAAAAGGACTTTTCCATTGAAGAAAAAGACAAGTTAGAAAAATTGGCACAGGATCTATTGACATTTCTGGGAAGAGAAATAAGAGAAAAATGAAGGTTCGTGAAATTGCTCTTGCCATAAAAGGTAGAGTTTCAGGTGATAAGAACTTAGAGATAAAGGGAATTTCCGGACTTGAAAATGGGAAACCCGGTGATATTATTTTTCTTGCAGATGCCAAGTTTCTTGAACTGGCGAAAAAGTCGAGGGCTTCCTGTATCGTTACAAAGGAAAGCCTCTGTATAAAAGGGAAAACACTTATATACGCTGAAAATCCCGCTCTATGTTTTATTAAAATAACAAAGCTTTTCCAGGAAACGGTGAAGCTTGAGCCCGGTGTTTCTCAGTCTGCACTTGTCGGTGAGAATTCAAAGATAGATAGGACAGCATATATTGGACCTTATGTCATTATTGGTTCAGGGGTAAGAATAGGGAAGAATGTTCAAGTTGGAGCTTTTTCTTACATTGACAATAATACAAGCATTGGAGATAAAACGATTGTAAAAACAAGAGTTACGATTCTTATGGATACCACAATAGGGAAGAGGGTAATAATTCATCCGGGTGCCGTAATCGGTAGCGATGGATATGCTTATGTTACAGAAGGTAAAAAGCATCACAAGATTCCGCAGATTGGTAAGGTTATAATTGAAGATGATTGTGAAATAGGTTCCAATGTTACAATAGATAGAGCATCGTTTGGTGAAACTCTAATAAAGAGAGGAACGAAAATAGACAACCTTGTTCAAATTGGTCATAATGTTACCATTGATGAAAATGGCTTGATTATTGCACAGGTTGGAATAGCTGGGAGCTGCAAGATAGGTAAGAATGTTATTCTCGCAGGTCAGGTTGGAGTGGCTGATCATCTTAAGATTGGTGATGGTGCTGTAGTCGCGGCTCAGAGTGGTGTGACGAAAAATATACCTCCTAACTCGATATTTTCAGGTTATCCAGCACGTGACCACGGTCTTGCAAGAAGAATTTATGCTGCATCGTTAAGGCTTCCTGAGTTGCTTAAAAGAGTTAAGAAGCTGGAACGAATCTTTGATGAAATTGAAAAACAAGATAACCAGCAGTCAAAAAAAATATAGAACGATTCGAAATCCCTTTTCCTTCGAAGGTATTGGAGTTCATTCTGGTAAGAAAACTAGAATAACGGTGATTCCATCCGGGGGAAATATTGAATTTATGAAAAAAGGAATAGAGGATTCAAGGATTGAGGCCTGTATTGATAATGTTACGGATACTACCCATGGAACGACCCTTGGGAATGGTTTGTTTCGCTTTAGAACCGTTGAACACATTTTAGCTACTTTTTTCGCATTAAGAGTACGAGGGCTGACAGTAGTACTGGAAGATGGAGAAGAGATTCCTATATTGGACGGAAGCGCAAAGCCCATTGTGGAAAAGTTAAAAAAGGAATTGATGGTAGAAAAACTGACAAAAAATGGGAGTGATAGCCTACAGATTAAATCACCTATAACCTATAAAAAAGGCAACTGTTTTATATCTGTATTTCCATCCTTATCTCTTAAGATTAGTTATCTCATTAATTACGATAATTATCCCGAGCTGACTCAAATGAAAACACTAAATGTAACAGACGAAAGTTTCGTAAATGAAATTGCACCAGCAAGAACTTTCGCATTCTTAGAATGGGTGAAACCATTGAGAAAAAGAGGTTTGATAAGCGGAGGGAGTTTCGAGAATGCGCTGGTATATTCAAAAGCGGGTTTGCTAAACAAGACTGAATTACGTTTCGATGATGAGTTTGTCAGACACAAAATACTTGATTTTCTTGGGGATTTATCGCTTTTATGCAGAAGATTAAAGGGGCACTTCGTAATAATGCGTGGGGGTCATACAACCCATGTAGAATTTCTAAGAAAATTAGCAAGGCAAACTTCGAAAACATGAAAATAAATTAGTGAGTAAAGAGTAAACAATGAAAATAAAATCCCGGAGGTGTTATGACAAAAAAAAGTTATGATATTACAGATATACTGAAAATTTTACCACATAGATATCCATTTTTACTTGTTGATAGAATAGTAAAATTAGAAAAGAACAGGGTTATTGGAATAAAAAATGTTACGTTTAATGAGCCGTTTTTCAATGGTCATTTTCCAGGTGAACCTGTGATGCCTGGAGTTCTAATTATAGAGTCTATGGCTCAGGTCGGAGGATTTTTACTTTTGAATCGGTTTGAAGATACAAGCACTAAATTACTATATTTTATGATGATAGATAAGGTAAAATTCAGAAAACCAGTGCGACCTGGAGACCAGTTACGTTGTGAAGTAGAGATGAAAAAATTCCGGAAGAAAATTTGTATCATGCAGGCAAAGACATTTGTGGATGAGTCGTTAGTGGCGGAGGGTGAATTTACTGCAGTGATTGTAGACAAAGGAAATTTTCGTAATGGTAAATATAAATAAATTTGCGATAGTCAGCAAGAAGGCGATATTGGGTGAAGAGGTAAGAGTGGGTCCGTTTTCCATTATTGAAGAGGATGTTGTGGTTGGAAAAGGGACAAAGATTGAAGATAATGTTTTAATAAAAGGTGGGAGTGTTATTGGGGATAATAATATAATCTGTCATTCTGCGATAATAGGTGCTTTACCACAAGATTTGAAATACGATGGTTGGGAATCAGGAGTAAGAATTGGAAACAATAATACAATACGGGAATTTGTATCTATTCATAAAGCGTCAATTCAAGGAAATAATACAACAGTAGGAAACAACTGCTTTTTGATGGCATATGTGCATGTTGGGCACGATTGTGTAATTGGAAACAATGTAATTATTGCAAATACGACACAATTAGGTGGTTTTGTGGAAGTCAATGATTTTGCCTTTTTGAGCGCTCTAATCCCTGCTCACCAGTTTTGTAAAGTGGGAAGTTATTCGATTGTTGGTGGAGGATACAGAATTGACAAGGATATTATTCCATATTCTCTTGCTGGCGGTGAACCTCTGAAAATATTTGGTTTGAACATCATTGGACTGAGAAGAAACAAATTCAAAAAGGAAACGATCAATCTGCTGAAGCAGGCTTTCGATATTATACTTGACAAGAATTTCAATACCACTCAGGCTGTAGAAAGAATCAAAGAAACACTGACACAAACTGCAGAAATAAAAACTCTGTTAAACTTTATTGAAAAGAGCAAGAGAGGTATTGCCAAGTGACATCGGATAGATTAGTAATAGGAATCAAGAAATTCGTATGGCGACATGAGTTTCTAAGACTTCTATTGATTATTCTTGTTATCTGGTTCTTTGGTTCTTTCACTCTTTGGGTATTTGAGCATACGGGGAATTCCGAAGATTTTGGAAATGTTGGTAAGTGTTTCTGGAACATTGCCGTTTATCTTTTTAGCGGACTTGATAGTGGGCAGCCGCATACGACTCATGGCAAGATAATTGTAACGCTAATTCTTATTATGAGTTTAGGTGTAGTTGGAATTTTCACCGGTACGGTTGCGTCAATATTCGTTGAAAGAAAGATAGGAGGTCGAAAATATATGCCACCCAAAAACTTGAGTAATCATATAATTATCTGTAACTGGAATGAAAAAGGTATGTCGATTATCAAGGAACTCAGAGCAAAGGCATTAAAGGTTAAAAGAGCGATCGTTATTATTTCGGATGAGGTTACAGAGAAAAGCTTACCTGAACTGGATGAGATCGAAGAATTCAGTAAAGTATACTTAGTGAAAGGCGACCCAACAAACGAAGTAATCCTGAATAGGGCTCGTATATTGGTTGCATTTTCCTGTATTATCCTGTCTAAATCGGCTGCAGGTGAATATGCAGATGCTCAGTCCATATTGATCGCAATGACTATCAAGCAACTGTGTGAAGATAAAAAATGTAAAAAGATACATATTGTAACAGAAGGAGCTGACCCCAGAAATCACGAACATCTCGAAAAAGCGGGATGTGATGAGATTGTTTCGGCAGGTGAATTTGCACTCAGGATAATTTCACAATCTGCACTAACACCGGGTTTGAGTAAAGTCTACAGCAATCTTATTACAGTTTCTGAGGAAACAAATGAGATTTATCAGTTACCTGTCCCGCCTAACTATATTGGAAAACATTTCGAAGAGTTAGCTAAAGATTTGCTGAAGCGAAGAGACGATGCAAACCCGTCTATACTCATCGGTGTTAAAAACAAAGGTAATATTATGCTGAATCCAAAGAATACACAGTTTGAAACATTTTCGGATGGTGATGAAATAATTCTTGTGTCCTTCACATATCCTGACCTTAATTTCCTGAAGAGTGCTTAATGTGGTGGAAATTCCCCTTCTAATTTAGTCCTAAAAAACTGCTAAAACAATTATGAATAAAGGCTTTATAGGGATTTTGATTTTTAATATTATAGTTACGTATGTTTTTGGCTGGGCAATCTCATCTTCAAATTATCTTGTGTCTTGTGCTCTTGTGAACTTCTTATCTCACAAGTATAACCTTCTTTACAGATGTGAAATTACCCGATGTTAACCTCGTGAAATAGACACCCACTGCGAACTTTTTATTACTGCTGTTACATCCATTCCATTTAATAGTGTAGAAACCAGCTTCCTTTTTCTCATCTACAAGAGTCTTGATACATCTTCCGGTTATGTCAAAAACTTTTAATGAAACTTTTCCTGAATTTGCAATGGAGTAAGCAATTGTCGTACTATTGACAAACGGATTAGGCGAAACAGGTTTTAATGAATACATAAACCTGTTCTCTTTTCCTGATGACATCGTGCCACCAATTGTTTTGTTGCCATTCCAGAGTGGTTCTATCTCTACTACTCCAAGAGAGTTGTCATCGTAATAATCATAGATGTGTGATTCTACAGAGTCTATGTCCATTGTTCCCCAGTAGTTCTTTTTAGCCATTATTCGGTTGCTTGTGTTGTTGCATAAATCATAGGTTCCGCTTCCATAGATATAGTTGTGACCACTACCACCTAAATTCGGTTCTGCATCATCTGTAATATAGATACCATAATCTATGTTGTTGATTATTTGGTTCTCCTTTATCTGCGGAGTGGATTCACCAGCGCATAATATGCCCGTATTATTCCTCGATACATACAGTTCTTTTAAATCAAGAGAGCTATTTCGCACCTTAAAAGGTGCGGCTACCAAATAATCTCCTGTGGGGTAGCCGCAGGCTTTAGCCTGCGTTCCTTTAAGATTGAGCCCTATTCCATTATCACACAAACTGTCGTCTTTTATTGTGCCTGATACACCTTCTCCAATCAGTATTCCAGAATCGATATTATCTCTGAAAATACAATCCTTAACAGTAACAAGAGAATTGCTCCTCAATTTTAGTCCTGTTTCATTATCTCTGAATGTGCATTCCTTCATTGCAAGATTTTCTCCTTCGCATAACACCAACCCTTTTTTCGCATACTCAATCTCGAAATAGCGAATGTCTCTTTCCTTTCTTGTCCTTGCGAGTATGTCCTTATTTTCACTGGTAGCCGCAGGCTTCAGCCTGCGATGGTCTGTCATTGCGAGTATGCTATTGTTATTGACTTTGGAAGCAATCTCATATTCGCTCTCCAGGAAATTCCCTCCGATGTTTTTTTGGAGTGCAACAACTCCTGTTGTTGCTGATGTTTTCTGGAGTAGCAGAGCTTGGTCTGCACCTCTTGACTCACTGACATTATGAGCCTTTGACTCTATGACTCTTTTAACTCCAGAACTCTCAAACTCTGTAACTCTTAAACTCGCAACATCTAACCCTCCGAGCTCTATCCCATACCAGTCCGAAGGTGATGGCTCTCCTGCATCCGAAGTGAAGATTATTGGTATATACATAGATGGTGCATCTTTTCTGCCTATTGAACTCTCAAACTCTCTAACCCCAAAACTCCTCAACTCAATATCTCCTGAACTCTTTGAAATAATTAAACCAATTGAACTAATTGAACGGGGTTTGATTTCAACATTCCCCTCTACAATTAACTCTGAAAGCGTGCTGTCCACTCCAATGTTATTTATATCATAACCCGCCGCAAACCTGACCGTCGTTCCTTCTACAATGTTCAGTGTTGCATTCTCCGGAACGAGTATATCCCCACAGACACTGACCACTCCTTCCCAGACATCTCCATCCTGAATTCTCCCTGCAACATAGTATCCCGTGAAATCTACTTCTCCATTTGCAGGTTCTTTTTCATCATCGTAGATTTTGCTGTCTATCTGCAGAGCATCCGTTGTGCCCCAGAAGCTACCCTGTGCATATGTCTTGTATGGACAGATGTTCATTACTTCCCGGACTCCGTTGTTTAATATGTGATTACCTCCATCATCCGTTTCATCTGCATTTGTTAAGTCTCCAAGATTTACTGCTCCTGAATCTATGCCAAACCAGACAAATACGCCTGCACTGTCATTTAATTCTGCTGTATTGCTTACAAATGTGCCCTTGTATCCCGATGCTCCAGATGGTGCTGATAGGGCAAAGCCATAGAAGTTGTTCCTTGATGTATTTCCTTCATACCTTACTCTGTATGTCCCTGTTGAAGGATTTGTATAGTATTTGCTGAACCTTGTCCCGCAGGTATTACCTTCGAAGGTGTTTCCTTTAACAATTATATCAGTCTCTCCTGTATGAATTCCTGCAAATGCAAGTGATAATCCTGCAAACTCTCTGTAATACCTTTTTGCCATATTGTGATTTGCAGGATATTTGGCATTGTTTACGAATGTATTGTTGATGAACTGCATATTTGAGCTCTGTGTTACCGCTATGTCAAAACCATGCCATTCGTTATCCTCGACATAGTTGTTCTGGAACACTCCATTCAGATAACCCGATGCATAAATACCAATATAGTCATTGATTAGTGTGTTATTTGTTACTGTTACTCCATCGCAGTTGCTGAAAGTAATCCCTGTTCCAGAAACAGGTATACTGTCCGGTCCACCCAGGGGTGTGGGCTGGATTGATTGTAAATCTAATCCGATAGACCTGTCGTTGGTTATCTGACAGCTGTCTATTGTGACATTGGTGCAGTTGCTGCAATATATCCCACTGGAATTATCAGTAATACTGCATTTCTTTATCGTGGGTGATGATTGCGTTGCACTTAAGCCCATATAGTTATTTGAAATGGAGCTATTCTTAAGCATTGCCACAGAGCCTTGCCCATAGCTAATGCCCGTCTTTGCATACGCAAGATTTACATAACTCAATGAACTTTCATCAGAAGATGTCCGCCCCGTTAGATGTTCCTCTCCCGTTAGATGCTTGCTATCTAATGGGGTAAATCTGAGCCCATACCAATCATTCCTATTTGGTTCTAATCCAGCAGAAGTGAAATAAACCGAATCCCTTTCAGTCCCCTCTGCTATAAGTTTTCCTCCATCCTCAACAATAATCTCACACCTGTTATCATCAATCCCGTGCTTCTGGTCATCATACAAGGGGACAAGCTAAACTCGGTTGCCGGGTTCAATCGTCAATGTCACTCCTGAATCAATAACAATATCTCCTGTAACAAAAACATTCTGTTCCCACACCGAATTCTCGGTTATGTGACCAGAGACATAAAGAGGAGATGGTTCCGCCTCAAACTCATCAAAACGAACCTCGTAAGGCTCATCTCCTTCTGTCCAGCAAGCATACAGATAAGAAACTTCAGGAAATCTGCTATATCCCATATGAGGATATTTTGATGAGCTGACTGTGTTGCTCAAGTTACGAATCTGCGACCAACCACCGCCTGGAAATCCCCACCTGTAAAATATTTCCCAGTTCCCATTGTCATTCTCTGACCAGACAATATTACCATTCTGCTCAATGACTGGGTAGGTTGACCTCCCAGTAGAAGAACTTATATTCTCTTTGTCTGACCATTCCTGAGGTAAACTCGACCACGAATATCTCATATAGATATCTTCAGGGTCGTCTTCCTCCCACAAAACAACTATTCTTCCTCTATAAAACTCTATAAATGGTTGGTTTGATTCAATACCAGTACTCTGCGAGAGATTTTCAGGAGTTGTCCAGCCGAATGGTGTACTTTTTGTGTAATAAATTTCCTCCTCTTTTGCATAAGCAAGAAGAGGTATCCCGAAATTATCAATATCAATAGAAGGAAATTCGCATTTTCCCGTTGTAGTTTGATCCACAATTGCAGATGTCACTCCAGCACCAGGATTTTGGGTGTCAAAATAGAGATAAAGCAATTTACTTAGTGGGTCTGCGGCAAAGATTCTTAGGGATTCAAGAGCAATGTGTCCTTGATTATTCTCATCAATAACAAAAGCTGGAGGATAAAGGGTGCTCTGGATTGTAATATCCTTAAAGATTACAATTGGCTCCGTCCACTCTGTCCCAGTCCATCTGGAAAAGTAAAGCTCATCCCCACCTGTATATCCAGCGTATGGTTTCTTTATTCATACGACACAAGGATTGTCTGAATTATCAAATGCCATTGCAGAAAAACCACAATCCTTTACTTGAGTAGAACTAATTCTTTTTTTAGTCCAGGTTTTCCCTTTATCTTTACTAAAGTTGGAATAAATTTTTCCACCGCTCTCGTAAGCAATCCAGAATTTATCGTTGCCATCAGAACTTTCCCCCAACTTCTTACCTTCGTTAAAAGCAGTGGCATAGGAGGAGGAAGAAGTTTGATTGCCGATAATAAGGTCATATCTTCCAGTGTGCCAGATATCATGCTGGAACATTTGCCATTCAACATTTGAAGGGTCAAAAGGCGTGTCGCAATCCCAGACATACAATTTCCCATCTTCTGAGCAAACCACTATCTCAATATCCTTATCATTATCAAAATCCAAAAGTGCTGGACATCCAATTATTGCTCTCTTTGTTTCAAGAGGATATGCGGGAAGCAAATCCCCTGATGAAGAAACTGCGAATATGTTTCCAAGGGGAAGATATTCTTGACTTTTTACCTGGGGTCCTCCCAGCCTGTATTCATAGAAAATGGTAGGATGTGGTATTAGTAAATCTGAAGTGGCATCTGCATTCAAATCACCTATAACGGGAGAAGAGCGAATGTCTGAATGTGCATTGTGATAAGTTCTCATACCAGGCATGGGGTATTCACTAAGCACATTCCCGGTTTCATCAAGTCTGTAAACAATTCTATTTCTAAAATAACCATCAATTATTACACTTCCAAGATAAGAATCCAAAATAAAATCTGCTAGAGCAGGAGAAGAATAAAAACGCGAATTCACATTATAAAAATCCCATAGTTCAGTTCCATCCGAATTCCATACAATAGCTTTACCACTTCCCCCGTCTTCTTGACTTGTAACAGCAATAATCTCATATTGACCATCATTATCAATATCTCCAATCGCAGGAGAACCTATCGTTTTACTCACCATATCCTTTTCCCAGTTATCAGATAAAATTTGACCATTTGTTCCATCTAATCCGTAAAACTTGTATCCACCAGGGCTTGTTGTGCCAAATACTATGTCGTCTATACGATCACCATTTAAATCCCCAACAGCCGGTGAACAGATTATTGCCCCGTCCACAGTTCTTTCCCACAGATTTACTAAGTTAGTCCCGTCATAATTAAAGGCAATAATTTTTTTATCCGCTGGTAAAATTGAGTTCGTTCCTACAATTATCTCAAGGTCTTCATCCTGGTCTAAATTGGTTAGGGTAGGACAGGAAATATCAGATGTATACCAATGATAAGTGTCTATGAATTTGTCAAATTTTGGAGTGCCATCAAAATTAAAGCCATAGATATGAAAACCACGATTTGTTTTATCGGCAGTAAAAACGACGCAGTCCAATGACCCATCGTTGTCAATATCACCAATTGCAGGAATAGAAACAACACCACCGTCTAAAGAATATTCCCAGATAATAGTTCCGTCATACTTTATTGCATAGATTTTTGAATTATCCTCGGAAACAGCTGCGGTCGCCACAATCTCATCAAAACCATTATTATCTAAATCAGCAAAAGCAGGAGAACTGTTTGAACTGAGTCCCAAGTCTGCAGGAAAACCGGACTGAAAAGGAATCCCAACAGTTACATCAAAATCTATTGTTTTCGCATACCCTCCGTCGGCTGTCACATATAACTGAAAATGAATTATATGTCCCTGTGGACAATCAGGCAAAACCCTGAATACAAAAGGATGGATATCATTAAATTTATGTTCATAAATTTTCATTATTCCATAAAAGTGTTGTCCACTTAATATGGTAACATAAGGATCAGCACTTAATAAAGTTGCATTAACGCCAGTTGCAGATTTCCATAAGTTGCCAAGACAGACGACCATATTATTTAACCCAACATAAGCCTGCCGCTTATTTCCACCTCCTGTGGAGTTCATTATTGTATCTCCATAAAAAACAATATTAGGTCCTTCTGGCATTGTTAGAGCCTTGTATGCATTTATTCTTCCTGTTCCAAGTGAATCAAATGCCTGGTCGTAAAAATAATGAATGATATCAACGGTTCCAAGAAGCCTTTCACGCACTTCTTTGTTTGTTAATCCAGGATATTGAGAAAGTATTAAACCCGCTAAACCGGAAACATAAGGACAAGCCATAGAGGTTCCTCCCCAATAATCATACCAGGTATCAAGGTAAGGATGATGGGTATGTGCATAAAAATTTTCATAGGTTGGAGTTGTGGACAGAATATCATCTTCATCAATAGGATTATCTGTCCCACCAGGTGCAGATACATCAACCCAATCTCCAAATTGAGAAAAAAAAGAACGTTTATCAGAAAAATTGGTTGAACCAACTGCAATACATTCATCAAAGTAAGCAGGATACATTGGCAGATTAGTATTATCATTTCCTGCAGCCACCACAACAACACAACCCTCATCATAGTATGCAAAATCAATTGCATCCTTTATTACTAATGGGGGTATCCCTCCACAGTATCCTCCTATACTCATAGTGAGAATTTTTGCTCCATGTGCAGCAGCCCAATATATCGCAAGAGCAAATCGGTCGTTAGGAGTATAATTTGTTTCATCTAGAACTTTTAGAATCATCAACCTGATACCTCCACCGTTCCATCCTCCTGCAGTTCCAGAAACACCTATGCCATTGTTAGTTGCCGCTGCTGCTATCCCTGCAGTATGTGTTCCATGTCCGTGCTCATCATCAGGAGAGCGGTCTTGCCTATAAAAATCAAAACCAATATAACCCTGCGAGTCGTGCCAGAACATTGGGACAAGTTCAGGATGCAAAGTATCTACCCCAGAATCTATATGCCCAATTATTACATTTGGGTCTCCTGTCTGTATGTCCCAAGCGTTCTCAGCGTCAAGATATGTGTATGCCCACTGATTTGGGAAATATGGGTCATTTGGTGTTCCAAGTCCATGACACCAGCCATTTCCCTCTGAATAATCAACATCTTCTATTTGACTAAAAGCAGATGTAACATCGTTGATAAGTATCACCTTAGGAAATTTTACCTTCCATATCCTTGAAAGAACAGGATGGTCATAAGGAAAAAGTTTCTTAAGTTCATAGATTCCGAAATGCGCACTCAGGGAATCAAACCAGGGGATTCCTATCTCTATATGTCCATTTATATGCTGAATCTCAAGTGAATCTATCGAGTATGAAAACCTGATAATAGTCTCACCTGGTACAGGTTCTCTTTCTTCATATTGCTGTAAATCACAGAATAGAACAGATGAATTCAAAATGAAGATGGAAAATAATAAAAACAAAAATGACCTTTTCATTATTCCTCCATTTATTAAGGATTTATAAGGATAAACATCTTTGACAATTTTTGATGAGATGTTTCAATACCTACAAAGTAAACCCCAGAAGGGATTTTTTTATTATCTACACTTCCATCCCAGATTAGAGTGTGAACGCCTCTTCTTTGAAAACTATCTAATAAAGTCTTTATACATCTTCCACTTGCATCGTAAATTGAAACACTCACGAAAGTTGATAACTGAACGGAATATCTTATAGAGATTTTTGACCTTGCAGAATTCGGATATATACTCACAGGATTTCTTTCGGAAATATTTCTTTTTGAGATTGAATCTTTTACACAAACAGGTGTGAAATCTACCTCCAGGTACGGCTTCAAAGAATCAGCATTACCAGAGAAAAATCTTAAACGGTCAGTTAAGCCATCATCATCAGTATCAATGGGAAATCGCACTCTGAACTGAGTATGCCCTCTGCCAGCATTCAAGTCTTTCTGAACGCAATAACCAAGTCCAGCAAGAACCTTATATCCAAGCCCGGCATTATTAGAAACCAAACCTACATTCGTTTCTATTGTTTGTGGGTCTCCAGGGTCACCTGCTGTCCAATCCATTGTATCAAGTGCTGTGCCATAATCTATATGGTCTGTGATACAGAAAAGGGTCTCACCTCCAGGGACACCTGTCCATTGAGGGAAAACACCCCCCTGACCATCCCCTACTGATTGGGATTGGTAGATATGCAATACCGCATTGTTTATGATAGAACCTGAATCAATAACCGAAATGTCAAAACTGAAATAAGACCTACCATATTGCTCAACCATTTCCCCCCAGTTCCACCAATCTCCTGAAATAATTTCGTTATCAACAGTACTAGCACCTATGCCATACCATGGATGATAAACAATCTAACCATCTAATTCAGGAGAACTATAAATTGTAATAACATCTCCTCTTATTTCTGGTGTTCCAAAAAACAGAAATATAGCAAGAGCGGAGAAACCTATTTGCTTCCAAATGCAATCCACGGATACCTCCCTGTCAATAGTTATTTCCCAACATGTTCAAAAAAGCATAGGGGAACACGCAAAGTGCTGGAAAAGAATGTAAAAATCTACTCCTATATTTTTCTTGTGTCAAAGGAAATAAAATTTATCAACATTTCCTCCTTTGCTGATATGTTTTGATATTTATTTTATACAACTCCATCTAATTTTTGTCAAGGAAAAAATTAATTTTTTCTTCAATTTTTGCTTCTCAGAAACTCACACCTTCATACACTTATTCCCTCTTTGGTTATAAGGTTGAAAACCTTCTTCCCTAAACAAATGCTGTCAAAGTCCATAAAAGTTTCCTACTTCAGGGGCATTAATATTCTCAAATACTGGGGAATGTTTTTGACCCTTGACATATGGAGGTTGTAAAACTGATATCGGAAAAATAATTTAGTAAATTAGCTACAAAAATAGTCTTTCTCCTCAAAGCAACAAATTTTTTCCATCATCTTAGATAGTAAATTGATAATAGAAAAAATCCATCTTGTCAAGATATAAAATTGGAGAGCTTTCCATATTTGATACAAATGAATGTTTAAATTTGTTCTTTTGGATTGGAAGTTTATCCCTGATTTAGTCAAAAAAATGCTAAAAAAGGATTATGAATAAAGGCTTTAAAAGTTCAAAAAAAGATTATTTCAAATGGGGGGAGTTCCTATGTAGAATAGACTTTCATATAATAGAAAAGGGGCGGGATGTTTAAATCCTGCCCCTTTATCATCTGGGAATCGCTACCTAATTGCTGAGAACTCTGAACTCGATTCTTCTATTCATTTGCCTTCCGTCTCTTGTTCCGTTGCTGGCGACTGGCATTGATTCACCATAACCTCTTGCAATTAATCTATCCGGTGGAATTGCTCTTGAAATTAGGTATGTCCTCACCGAATTTGCTCTTGCGTCCGAAAGCCTCATATTATAAGAATCACCACCAACACTGTCTGTGTGTCCTGCAATCTCTACAATGACTTTTGCGTTTGCGTTTAATACTCTCACTGCATCGTCAAGCACAGGATAAGATTCTGGTCTGATTGTAGCCTTGCCTGTATCAAAGTAGATACCTCTTAGCGTTATAACCTGACCTTTTATCATCTTTTCGATAAGTTCGAAGTTCTGTATCGTGGTTTCCTTATTTTTTACAACAACGCCAGGTTTTGCATCGGTAACATATTTGTCCGCTTCTGCTTTTATCGTGTAGGTTCCCGGTTCCAAAGTTATCTTATAAACACCTGTTGAGGCATCCGTTACCATTTTTTTATTGAGTTCGACAATAGTAACATTTGCAAGTACGGCTTTTTTCTCTTTTGAAGAAACTACTTTTCCGGTCAGTATACCCCTCTTTTCCTCCGGAGGTTTCACCTCTGGTTTCTTTTTAAGCGGGAAATCCTGTACCTCGGTTTGACCCTTAACGACACGAATAGGTTTTTCAACCCATCTATAGTCCTCAGCTGAAACGTGAAATCTGTATAAACCAGGAGTTACAATTATTTTGTATAAACCGTTTTCCGGATCGCTTGTAATGCTTTCGAGGTCACTTCCCGGGAAGGATATGGTAGCTGCAAGAGGTTCTCCTGAATCTTCATCCGAAACCTTCCCAGCAATAGTTGCTTTGGGTGGAGGCGGAGGTTTTGCAAATATGGCTGAACTGGATGTTATTCCGAAAAATGCTCGCCATTTTGACCTCTGATTTATGTATGCGTGATTTGTCGAATCATAGTCAGGTACGAAGTCCATTTCTGTCATGGCTGCAAAGTCTCCTCCCATATCAATGGTAACGCCAACTGGTGTTACAAATCTTATGCCGGGTGTAATCCACATCGTATCCATTGCATTGTCGCAATGCCTTCCATTTGCTTCGAATACGAATTTTACATAAGGTCCGGTAAGTATTTCCAGTCCTACACCCCAGATGAATCTTCTTTCGGGGGGAAGTGGCATAAAGGAGTTTTGAATGTATGTTGGAATATCGTCGGAGTTTTTGAAATCGGGAGAACCATCCGTACCAGCATTGAAATGTATACTCATAACATTGAAATCAAAATCTGCAAGGAAAAGTGCACCGAAACTTGGTTTTCTACTAACTGTTCCCATAAATCCTGTTGATACCATTGTTGAGTCGCTACTCTGTATTGGTTCCCATGGTATATTTGCAAAACCTGCTGCTCCCAGTGTAAAACCAACTTGATTAACCGTATCTCTGAATACCGGTAGTCCAAGTTTGATTATTGGACGCAGTCCCTTGAAAGCAAAGTCGTAAAGATCTTCAGTTGAGGATCTAAAATAGTATCTCATCTGAATTTTCGCGTTAAGTGCAAGTTCAAAATAGTTGATGGGTGCATAACCAATAAATGTATTAATATGTCCATAGTGTCTTGCATAATCCGATGTGTCTATGTCGGCATATGCATAGTCTCCATGTAGACCAAACGTTAGATAACCCATATCAGTGGACTTTGCTGCATAGGTTCTGTAAATTCCCTCTGTGCCATAAAATGTAGGATAGGCAAAAAGCGAGCAGGAGCACAACAGGATAAACAACAAAAATACCGAAATCGATCGACTTCTATTCAATATAACCTCCTTTGTTTTTTCAAATCTCATCTAATGAGATTCACCCCCTTTCTTCATATGGTTTTTTTTTGAGTTTGTAAGTTTTCTCCAGGACTTTGGCTTTTATAAAAATGGGTACCTTGATTTTCGTATAACCCGAGCTCTCGATCACCAAAGTGTAAATTCCCAGAGGTAAGTCTTGAATCAAGTATTTGCCGGATTCACTTTGGAAAGTTTTTTCGATATCTTTTCCAAAAACCTTAATTATTGATGGTATAGCGATCTGAGTTTCTCGATCGATAACCGAAATATTCAAGTGACCCATTGGTTGTTTTTTTGTTTCAAAGACATATGAAATTGCAGCTGTTATTCTGTAATCGAAGTCCTTTTTGATATATTCGTCCAGGGAAATTTCAATCCCCGTCCTGATTCCTAAATTATTTCGTTTTATGCCAAAACCTGAACAGAATCGTGAATTGTAGTAATTTTGCCGGGAATTTATGTCGTTGGTTTCGGTGTAAAATTCTATAAAAGGACAAAAGAGATTCTGAGTTAGTGTGAGAAGCGAACTAAATTGAAAAACATTACCTTTATCCTTTTTGCCAAAGGTTATCGAGTTATTGAAAATGAAAGGTGGAAAATTCGAGTGCTTAAATGGAATAACATCAATATTAAGATTGGGAGCAAAAAAAGGTTTCGCTCCGTCATGAAAAGCAGCGTAAGCTGAAATACTCGTTTTTATTCTACTCCACCTCAGGAAAGGTAATCCTATCCTAAAATAGAGCCCCTTTACGACGTCGCTGTCTATGCTAGTATAGTGAGAACCTGCTTCAAGAAGCAAAAGAGAAAATGGCAAATATGTTAAGTTAAGCTCGGTCTGATTTTGATGATTGGTTGCTTCAGTACTCTTATCGCCCAGCAAGCCATATGATTCCCATAGATTCAAATAGAGTTTACCTTTCTCATCGAGAGACGATGAAGATGTATAGAATCCATATTCACCATCCAGAAAAACTGGAGATAGTGAGTAACTAATCGTCGATAATACAAATATTGTCGCTATAAACATAATAAACATAACGAGTAATTGACTACTAAAAACCAAGGTGACTATTCAAGCTCAGTAATTTTGAATAATATATCATCTTTATTGTTATTTGTCAAGTATGATAGAAGAAATTTTTGTCACTTTCTCACAAGAACCTACCACTTTTCAGTTGACATAGAGGATTTATTCTGTTAATATTTTTATGCTATGAAGGAAAATAGCAAATTCCCTGGTTGGAGGACTATTATGCAAATTTTCAGTCTATTGTTTGTGTTCTTAATGTGTTTTACACCAAAACTCGCTTCCTGGACGGGATTAGAAAAGTCACAATTCAAGGATGGTGAGGTTCTTGTTAAGTATAAACCAGGAACAGAATATGTGAGAATCGAAGAAATAACGAAAAAATTAGGTGCCAGGATTGTTTATAGAAGTCGTTTTGCTAATTTTGTAACCATACAGTTTGATAAGAGAAACGATGTGTGGAATATATTGAAAGAGTGTGAATCCTATCCTGAAATTGTGTTTGCCGAACCCAACAGAATAGTCAACATATTCTGGACTCCAAATGACCCTTATTTTCAATTTCAGTGGAATTTTAATGATGGTCACATTAATATGCCCTTAGCCTGGAATATCGAAAGAGGTGGTAATTCAAGTGTTATTGTTGGCATCCTTGATACGGGTATTGCATATCAGTTAAACCAGATACCAAGTTATGAACAGGGAGAAGTTTCTTCTTCTGATGGATACTATCACCGCTCGCCAGACCTGTCTATGACAAATTTCGTGCAGGGTTACGATTTCATAAATGATGATTCTCTTCCAAATGATGAAAATGGTCATGGAACACATGTATGTGGCACAATAGCGCAAAGCACAAACAATGCAAAAGGTGTTGCTGGTATGGCATTTAATGTTTCCATAATGCCTGTAAGGATACTCGACGAAACTGGCTCTGGTACAGTCGACAAAATTACCGATGGTATATATTTCGCCTACCAGAATGGGGCAGATATTCTTTCGATGAGTCTTGGAGGACCTGCTGGAGACAGCACTGGATTTGAAACGGTTCATCAGGCTATAATGGATGCTACAAATGCTGGCGCATTGGTTGTTGCTGCCGCGGGAAATGACGGTGTGGGGGAACTAAGTTATCCTGCAGGTTTTCCAGAATGTATAGCGGTTGGGGCAAGCGACTACAGCAATGACCTTGCTCCTTATTCACAATGGGGTGAAGGAATCGATGTTGTTGCCCCCGGAGGAAATGTCAATGAGCCTTTGCCTGGTGTCGATACGCTACCCGCTGCAATTGTGCAATCAACATACTACCAGATTAATGACATTTACCACAAGGCGACTGTGGACAGTTTCACTTATATGTTTCTTCAAGGTACTTCCATGTCAACTCCCCATGTTTCCGCATTAGCTGCTCTTATTATATCTCATGGAATCACAGGACAAAGTGCAGTAAAGCAGACTATTTATTCGACCTGTATAGACCTTGGAATTTCCGGATATGACACTTATTTTGGTTATGGTTTGATCAATCCTCCTCTTGCGCTTGGAGCACAACTGCTTTTCACATCGATCCCCGTGATACAGAATCCATACTCTCAGCAGTACATTGACATATGGGTAGTTTCCAAAATGCGATTGATGAATGATATGCCAGATACATGCATAGTGACTTTGTCCGAGATTGATACATATCTCGGTTTTGAAAAAATCGATAATCAAACCTATAGAACAGACTTCTTTTTTGATACATCCGGAACAGCAACGATTTATGTAACGGGGCGTGACACTTCGGGAACAAAAGGAAGCATTTCCAGGACCTTTACCGTAACTGAAATATTCGGACAAAAGGGTGGATATGCGCGCAGTCCGGATGAACTATTTACTCTCGGTATTCCGCCAGATGATTACAACAGTAAAAATTGGGTTGTGATTACAGAAAATTCTGAAAAAATAAATGTATACGAAAAAAGAATTATATCAAAAACCTACTGTTGCGGTCCTCAGGGAAGAATAATAGGTGTTCCATCTATTGTCAAGGTCAGATTCGATGATGACATACTTGATGAAGCCGATTATCGTGAGATAGGTATTTATAAGAAGATTAATGATGACTACTTTTACTTGAATACCGAAATTGATATAGAAAATGGCTGTGCATATGCTCAGGTTTCGGAATTCGGTTCTTATGTTCTTGTTATAAACACAGGTAGTCAAGCTAGTACAGTATTTCCTTCTAAAACCTTATCAATAAAATGCTATCCTGTTCCAGCTTCTGATAGATTATTCTTCAAATACGTAGTTCCATACAAATCACTGGTTAATGTTTCATTGTATGATATTTCGGGAAGAAAAATAAAACAAGTTGAAAAAGGTGCATTGAAATCACAAGGAATATACACAGGTTCAACAAATGTGGGCAATAAGGCATTTCCCACAGGTGTATACTTTCTGAAGATAGATCTGACAAGCGATAACAAAAGAGTCGAAGATAGCAAGAAAATAATGGTGATTCACTAAATAGCAGTATTCCATTAGATTTCTGGGGGAAAATATGAAAAGGTTGTTTTTTGCGGTTTTTATATTTGCGTTCATTGCAGGATGTCCGGAATTTCCAAAGATAGGTCCTGCGAGTGTGGAAACTGGTTGGAATTATTATGAAGAAGGTTTGTTGGATAAGGCAATAAACGAATTTCAAGATGTCATAAAAACAGAACCAGAAAATGCAGAAGCTTTCAATGGATTAGGATGGTGTTATGCGAAAACAAATGTTTTAGCAACATCCATCGATGATTTTAATCTGTGCATTGAAAAAGATGCTTTGTTGGTTGACCCATATGCTGGTTTGGCATTTGCATATTCTGATTTGGGTGATGACCAGAATGCCGTTTATGCTGCCGACAGTCTTATGACAAAGGACTCCCAATACTTCTTTGGTCATGATAATGATATCAGCTGGCAGGATGTAGTACTCATCAAAGCAAAATCACTGTGCAGCCTTGGAGATTTCGCTTCTGCATTAACTGAAGTGAGAATATTGAATCCTGACTTTACATGTAATGTATCTACTCCAGATGGTAGGGAAGCACTGTTAATAGAGATTGAAAGATTAAGGAGTATAGTGTGATGTATTACCAGGATATGATTCTCAAACTTGAAAAATTCTGGGTAAAGAATGGCTGCATATTAATGCAACCATACAATAGCGAGGTTGGTGCCGGAACATTCAATCCTGCTACATTCATTAAGGTAGTGCAGGATGAACCTTACAAAACCGCTTATGTCGAAATCAGCAAAAGACCAAAAGATGGAAGATATGCGGAAAATCCCAATAGACTACAGCAATTCTATCAATTCCAGGTTATTCTGCAACCTGCCCCGTTTTCCGTAATAGATATTTATCTGAAAAGCTTGAAATCCATTGGCATAGATACAAAAAAGCATGACCTTCGGTTTGTGGAAGACGATTGGGAATCTCCAACACTTGGAGCCTGGGGGTTGGGTTGGGAAGTGTGGCTCGACGGGCTTGAAATTACTCAGTTTACATATTTTCAGCAAGTTGGTAGTATCAATGTTAGACTAATACCTGCTGAAATAACATACGGGCTTGATAGAATTGCAATGTTTCTGCAGAGAACGGATTCGGTTTTGAATCTCAAATGGTCTCCAGGTGTTTTATGGAAAGACATTTACAGAGAAAGCGAATATGAATTCTGTGTTTATAATTTCAAGGAAGCAAATGTGGATATGTACAGGGAGTTGATTGAGAAGTTCAGGAATGAGGCGGTCAAATTGATGGAAAAAGACCTTGTATATCCTGCTTACAACTATGTAGTTAAGTGCTCTCACATATTTAATATTCTTGATGCAAGAGGTGCAATTAGTATTATGGAAAGAAGACAATTCATTAACATGATACGGGCACTATCCAAGACAGTAGCTAGAAGAGTTGTTAAAAGAAAAAAAATGGAAATCGAAAGTTGAATTCGGAACTGCTCATCGAAATAGGTGTAGAGGAATTACCTTCATCTTATATAAAACCTGCAGCACAGGATTTTTCGGGAAGAATTTGCAGCAGATTAAAAGAGGTTGAAATAGACTTTGGTAAGGTGGAAGTGTTTTATACTCCTCGTCGCCTTGCCGTACTTATCAGAAAAATTGAAATGTATGAGAAGAAGAAAAAAAGAAGGGTTTTTGGTCCACCGATTGAAGAACAAGTGAGTGATAGGGGAAAACCTTCGAAGGCTGCAATTGGTTTTGCAGAATCATACGGGAAGAATGTAAAGGATTTAGGAATATCAGAAAGGAAAAGTAAAAAGGTTTACTTTATTGAATTCGAAGATGAACCGAGGTCAACAAAGGATATTTTAAGGGAAGATCTACCTTCGATTATCGAAAGCATCTATTTTCCGAAAAAGATGAGATGGGAGGAAACAAGATTTCATTTCGCAAGACCAATAAGATGGATTGTAGTTATTTTAGGAAAAAAAACGTTAAAACTAAAAATTGCTGGTGTCACTTCATCGCGATACAGCCTGGGTCCTCGTTTTTACAGTTCATCTAAGATCAATTTGACGGATGCCGTGTCTTATGAAAAAACAATGCGTGAGAAGAGTATTATCGTTTCATTCAAAAAAAGAAAGGAAATGATAAAAGATGGAATTACAAGCTTGCTTAAGAAAGGTGAAATTCTAATAAAGAACGAAGACCTTCTTGATGAAGTTACGAATTTAGTCGAATACCCGGTAGTTTTTAGAGGTCATCTGGATAAAGAATTCGTTAAACTACCAAAAGATGTCATCATCACTGCAATGAAAGAACATCAAAGGTATTTTGCCCTCGAAGATAAAAAAGGTAACGTAAGAACGTTCTATATCGGCGTATCTAACGGTGGAAGCGACAATTTAAAGGAGATTGCAGTTAACAACGATTCGGTTCTTAAAGCGCGTTTAACTGATGCCAGGTTTTACTGGACAGAGGATCTGAAAAAACCTCTGGGTGACAGGGTGCAGGAACTCAAAGGTGTAGAATGGCATAGTGGTCTTGGAAGCGTTTTTGACAAAACAAAACGTCTTATTTTGCTTTCTCTACACATTTCAAGAATATTGGATCGTGGAAACAAAGAAATAATTAAAAGGGGTGCTCTTCTTTCAAAAGCAGACTTAGTTACGAATATGGTTAAAGATGGGAAAGAATTTACAAAACTCGAAGGTATAATTGGAAGGGAATATGCAATAGAGACAGGTGAGCAGAAAGAGGTTGCAAAAGTCATAAGTGATCACTACCTTCCTCGAAATTCTCTCGACAAATTGCCTTCCACAACTGAAGCAATTATTGTAGGAGTGAGTGATAGAATTGACACGCTCGTTGGAAGCTTTCTTGCCGGGGAGGAACCAACCGGGAGTGAAGATCCGCTCGGTTTAAGAAGATGTGCAAACGGTCTATTAAGAATTATTTTGAAATTCAAATTGAGTTTCGACCTTGAAAATGCTATTTCAAAAAGCATTCTTCTTTTCAAATCACAGGACAGCATTTCAATAAAGACGGACATAGATAATATTAGAGAAAAGCTAATTAATTTCCTTATGGCACGATTACTCACCATACTTGCAAAGAGAAAAACAAGAAATGATATCTCCAATGCTGTTTTATCGGTGTATAGAAAAGATCTATACGTTGCAACTTCAAGAATAGAGGCACTAAGTAAGGCAAGAGGAAGCATGGATTTCGAGAAACTCGTTACAGGTCAAAAGAGGGTAGCAAATATACTCAAAGGTATTGATAACCTGAAAACAGAAGTAGACGAAAATCTTTTCGATAACAACGCAGAACTAAAATTGTGGAACCAAGTAAAGGATACAAAAAAGAACTATTATGATTCAATGAGAGAGCACAGGTATGAGGAGATACTTAAGATACTTTTATCTTTTCGTTCATATATCGATGATTTTTTTGATAGCACTATGGTTATGTCAGAAAATAAGGAAAAGAGAGACAACAGAATAAAATTGCTTGTGGAGGTAAGAAACCTTTTTTACTATTTTGCGGATTTCTCGCTTATTGTTATCGAAAAGAAAGCTTGAAGTTAGTTCAATCCTAAAAAGATTGGGGGTGAAAAGTGAAAATCGGAATTGGCGCTGACCATAGAGGCTATCAAACAAAAGAATATTTGAGCAAGTACCTTGAAAAAAGCGGTCACAAGGTTTTGGATTTCGGAACTAACAGTGAATCTTCTTGTGATTACCCTGATATTGCATTTGCTGTTGCATGGTCTGTTGCAAAGAAGAAAATGAAAAAGGGAATACTCATCTGCAATACAGGGATAGGAATGTCTATTGTTGCAAACAAGGTCAAAGGTGTTTATGCATCTTTGTGTTGTAATAAAAATATGGCGATAGCATCAAGAAAACATAACAATGCGAATGTTCTTGCTCTTGGTGCATCACTTTTGGGTAAGTCCAAAATGAAAAGTATCGTTGACGCGTGGCTTTCAACTGAATTTGAAGGTGGAAGACATATGAGAAGATATAGGAAAATAAGAAAAGAGGAGTTGCGATGAAAAAGGTTCTGGTTTTCTTGCTGATGACAATTATTCTCGTCTTATTTGGATGTTCTAAGGGTGAGAAAACAGAAGTGAAGATGGCAAAGTCGGTTGAAGAAAAGATTAAATTGCCAGAAAGACTTAAAACTATCGAGGATATTAGTAACATCCGCAATGGAATTGTTGTTTACAGGAATACTAACGAAGTTAATCCTCCATCGTTGAAAGCTATGAACCTCGAACTGCACTATCCTGAGGAATATGTATATGATGCGAGTACTGGAGTAGTTAAAAGCAAGAACTATCCGGATATTTAGTGAATAAGATATAAAACAGGGGGTTCGATGATATGCAAGAAGATTCTGCTCTTACTTTCTTTTCTCTTAGTGTCTAATTTGGTGAATGCAGGAGCCTATCTTGGATTTGGAATTGGATACACTGCAAAGAATGTCTATAAAGATATAATAGGATTAGAGCAGAGCGAAAAAGGAATACCACTTCTTGCAGCAAACTTTGGATTTAGCGGAGGGATAAGTATAGCAACGCTGGAAGCGGGTATTGAGACAAATTTCTTCGGTATGGATCTTGTTAAGGGCAATACGGAGATAACGCTGTTTGCTAAACCTCAAGCAATGTTGTATGTTCCTTTGAAGATGGGAAAAAGTCTGATCGCAGCGACTTTGGGTTATGGTGGGATTTACAGTAGAAGATTTATAAAGGAAAGAGTTTATCTAAGTGTTGATAAGCAATATTTAGAACCTGCGAATTACGAAGATTACACAATTGAACCATTGTACGGTGGCAGATTTTGTTACGGTGACTGGCTAAAAGTATCGATGCTATTTTCAAAAGACATTAATGAATTTTACCGTACTTCGTTACTTATTAGAACTCCGAAATGTAAGGAAAATGCTCCATATATCGGTATTAACTACTGCAGGTCTCAAGCATCAGAAATTTTCACATTAGGTTTAATAACATTTTTCTAATAGTGATTTAAACACTATTTTAACGAATTCAATACAGGTTAGGATGTCAAAAAAGGAAAAAAATGCTAAATGAGGTAAGTATGAAAAAATTATTTGTGGCAATTTTAATGTCCGTTTACATTTTTGGATGCGCATCCACCAGCAATAAGATTCTTCCACCAATATATGATGTGAGGCATCCTTTTATATTGGGGATTTTGGATCCGCTTAATCCGAAGGATTCGACCGTAACCTCAATTCTTGTTGATATTGTTGGAAAAAGCGAATTAGTTTCAGGTTTTTTATGCGAACCGCTTGACAAATCTCAAGTGGATTTCTTTCTAAGGGTCGATAAGTTTGCTGTGAAAAAAAGGAAAAGTGGTTTGTTGCAGACCAAATGTGAGAATCATGGTAGTCTTGTAGTAAGTCTTCTTGATCCGGAGCAAATACCGTTAGCCAATTATGAGGAAAATGGAACCTGGGGGAATAGGAGTTTCAATTTGTTTTCAACTAATGAAGGAATTGAATTTCTCACTTCAAGTCTTGTGACACGCGTACTGGATAGAGTATCCGAAGATCTGGAAGGTGGGTTGGTAAAATTCAACCACAGAATAGAAAAGGAAGATAAAGAATTGAAATATGGTGTAACTTTCAAGTATCCGGATATCAAGCATTTTAAGAGAAGAAGTATTCACATTAAGTCAAAACTATTGGGAACTCAACCACCCGAGGATGTCAATTTAGAATTGATAAATGGGGGTGGGAACAGGAAGGTTTCACATAAACTATATTTTGAAAGCTTAAGGAATGTTACTTCAGGGAAGGAATGGTCGTTTGTCAAGGAAGTTTCGCTTAGTGAAATTCCATTCAACACCAAGCTATATTACAGGGTCGTATCAAGTGACATAGAGGGAAACAAATTCGAGTTAGCAAAAGGGAATTTCAAAACCATAAGCAGTGAGCTATTTCGATTGAAACAGGTCGAGGTATTAACACAGGGAACTATCATTACAAGTTTCGCAGGTCTGTTTGTTGTAATGATAATGTATTCTATATGAAACTATAAAGAGCTGATGTTCTGTCTAAGCCAGTTCCAGTTTATGTGTCCTTCACCGGAAGTCAACAAGAAAAAGGCGGAGAACTTTAGCTTTAACCATTCGTCAAGATCATCATTGATGTATTGATAGAAAGCTTCTGCAAGATCTTCAATCTCAATATCCTCAGGGAGTTCTATGCGCTTTTCCTCAAACATCATTTCCATAAAAGCTTCTAGCTGACTTCGATTCAGCATAGAGAAATCCTCCTTTCATAACCTTACTTCTAATAGCAGATTTTATTTTATGTGTCAAGAAAAAAGGAAACTTTTATTTGTAACGATTTTAAGGTTTTCAAAATTCTATTGACAAAAGTGAGTTTATTGTGTATAGAATAATTAATATATATTGAAAAGTATTTCGAGGAAATATAACATATAGTGGGAAAAATAGTATGCAAGGATATGAGAGAAACCGTAGAGGAGATTCACCCCGTTAGATAGTAAACATCTAACAGGGAAGGAGAAAAGATATTTGTGCGTTTAAAAAAACACAGAACATAAAATGTGGAAATTAAAGAGCAGAAAGTAGATAATATATAGGGAGGTTTCATGAATTTTAGATTTTTCAGAAGATTGTTTGGTGGTTTGGTAAGTAATAATATGGCGATTGATTTGGGCACGTCTAGCACTCTGATCTTTGTTGAGAACCAGGGTATTGTGCTAAGAGAGCCTAGCGTTGTTGCAATGGATTCAAAAACCGGGAAAAGTATTGCAGTTGGAAGGACTGCGCAAAAGATGCTTGGAAGAACGCCTCCAAGTATAAAGGCGTCTCGACCTATGAAGGATGGAGTTATTGCAGATTTCGAAATGGTTGAGGAAATGTTAAGGTCTTTTATAAGAATGACAATGAAAAAAAGACTGTTAATGAGACCAAGGGCAATTGTTTGTGTTCCATCGGGTATCACAGCGGTGGAAATGAGAGCGGTGAGAGATTCAGTTGAACATGCAGGTGCAAGAGAAGTTTATCTTGTTGCAGAACCTGTTTCAGCAGCAGTTGGAGTAGGTCTTCCGGTAAACGATCCATCAGGTAATATGGTCATTGATATAGGTGGTGGAACAACTGAAATTGCTCTTATTGCGCTATCTGGAATTGTAGCCAGTAGTTCAATTAGAATTGGGGGCGATGAGATGGATGATGCTATATTACAGTATATAAAAAAGAAATACAATGTTCTTATTGGAGAACGTTCTGCAGAGAACATAAAAATTCAAATCGGATCTGCATTTCCACTTGATGAAGAGAAAGAAATGGAAGTTAGAGGTAATGATTTGGTAAAAGGGATTCCAAAAACAATAAAAGTCAATTCTAGTGAAATTAGAAGTGCACTACAGGAACCCATAAGTATGATTTTTTCTGCAGTAAGGCATGCACTTGAAAATACACCTCCTGAACTTGCTTCGGACATTGTTGACAAAGGAATTGTTATGACAGGAGGCGGTTCTCTTCTAAGGGGTCTCGATTCAGCCCTAAAGGAAGAGACGAATTTGTTTATTAAAGTTGCCGATGATCCAATTGAATGTGTGGTTCTTGGTTCGGGTAAGATTGTTGAAAATCTACAAGATTATGAAGATGTTCTGATAGCGGGTGGGTAATAGTGAGAAATGATCCGCATAAATCTGCTTTTAGAAATGTGAACCTATGGATATTCCTAATTCTTTTAATCTTCTCCTTTGTTTCATTTAGTTTAAAAGGAAGCATGAAAGTGTATTTAGTAAAAAACGTTAGTGCATTGATTCTCTACCCTTTTGGGAAGGTAATTTCAGTTTCGCGCAATATATTTTCTGCACAAAGTAAGAATTTGAAATTAAAAAAGGAAATTGTTAACCTAAGAATAGAAATACAGAGATGTGTTAACATAAAAAGAGAAAATGAATTACTTCGAGAATATTATGGTTTTAAGCAATTAGCGAATTTCGAACTTTTCGCTTGTGAAATTATCGGTAAAAGCCCGGGATTGTATAATAAGACATTCATTGTTGACAGAGGATTACACAAAGGTATAAGAAGAAATATGACTGCAGTGGCGGCAAATGGACTTGTAGGTAGAGTATTGGAAAGTACAAATATAACAAGCGAAGTTTTGACTCTATATAACAGGGACTCTTTCGTAAGTGCAATTGATCTGAGAAGTAGAGTTCAGGGAATTATTGGATGGAGAAAAGGCACACATCTGATACTTGATAATGTAGCTCTGCATTCCGATGTAAAGGAGGGTGATACACTTGTAACCAGCGGTATGGGTAGTGTTTTTCCAAAAGGAATATTTATTGCCCGGATTATTTCAGTTGAAGAAAATCCGGAGAAAATCGTGATGGATATTCAAGCAGAACCATTTGTGGACTTCTCACTGCTTGAGAATGTTTTCATTATTAAGGAATGTGAACATTCAAGTGTAGGTACGTTTTCGGAGAAAGAGAGTAAGGAAAGGGTTTGGGTAAAGATGGATATGTTTAGCTCCTTTCCCAGGTCAAGGAGACCATTTCCACATTACCCGCCTCTAAACCTAAAATTGGGGAAGTATGTTCATTTGAGAAATGAAGATACTTTAAGAGAGTAGGTTTCTTATGAGATTATTTGTTATTACTATTCTTCTTTTCATTTTCGTTGCAATACAGATAAGTTTAAGTCCTATTATATCAATCAACGATATTATGCCCAACTTGATTCTTGTTTTCGTTTTTTCCGTTGCTTTTTCGTATGGACAAAAATATGGTTTATGGTTTGGTTTTCTTTCAGGTTTCCTGTGTGACATATTTGATTCGGCGCATTTTGGACTGAATATGAGTCTTTTCCTAATTATCGGTTTTGTTGTTGGCTCAACGAAAGAAAAATTCTATAGAGATAATTTGATCGTAGAACTATCGATTTTTGCAATTACACTATTTCTGTATGAGATATTCTACATGCTATTGCTGTGGCAATTCTCTCCTGGGATTTATATTCTTAACATCTTTAGATACAGCATTCCAAGAATTATTTACACTTCTGTTTTTGCAGTTTTCGTTTTCTATCTCTTCAGGAAAACAGCAGTTTTGGCAGCTTGAAATTGATAAAATTGCCTTCCCATAATCATAGGCCAAGAATTATTTTTCTCATAAACTTCATTCTCTTTTTATTGCTTATAATCTTCCTTCGCATTTTCAATCTTCAAGTAATGAACAGACAGTACTACAGTAATTTAGCAGAGAAGAATATTATCAAAATAGTTAATCTACCTCAAAACAGAGGTGAGTTTGAAGATAGAAACGGAAAACTGCTTGCAGGAAACGTTCCCGATTACATACTTCAAATTTATCCTTACCTGTTGGGAGAAAAAGAGAAAACCGTAGATTTTATCGCACAGATTTTGAAGGTGGATAGGGAAGAGATACTTGAAAAACTGTACGGTGCGAAAACATCTTATAAACCTGTTTTGATAAAAAAACATCTCAATCAAAAAGAGATATCTCAAATTATCGAGAATATCACGAATTTGGCGGGTGTAACGGTTCTAAGAAAACCAATGAGAATGTATAATTATGGAAAGATGACCTCTCTGGTTCTGGGTTTCACGGGAGAGGTAGCGGAATCGGAGCTTAATAACTCAAAAAATCTTAAAGAAGGTGATGTCGTTGGGAAATGTGGTTTGGAGAAAGAATATGATTCCTATTTGAGAGGAATTCCAGGAGTTCAATATATAGAAGTAGATGCTGCAGGCAGGGAAATTGGCATTTGCAGACAGATTTACTCAAAACAGCCTCAGCCTGGATTAAGAATAAGATTAACCATTGATGTAGACTTGCAGAAATTAGTGGATAGTCTATTATGTAATTACGACAGGGCTTCTGTTGTGGCAATAAATCCACAAAACGGAGATGTGCTCGTTCTTTACAGCAAACCTGGTTTTGATCCAAATTTACTGGTCAGAGGAATCTCATCCGAGGGACTCAAAGACATTGTGTTGACGGAAGCTTCATCATTCTGGAATAGAGCAACGATGAGTATTTATCCTCCCGGTTCCGTTTTTAAGATTGTAATTGCAGCGATTGGTCTGGAGAGCGGAGTAATAAAACCTAACTCGGTTATGCATCCTTGCACAGGAATTTTGCGAATAGGTAACAAAAACTACTTTTGCTGGAAAAAACACGGTTTGTTAAATACATACAATGCAATAGTCCAGTCCTGTGATATTTTTTTCTATCAGACAGGTATAAAGATAGGTTTTGACAATCTCGAGAACGCTGTTCAGAAACTTAGTTTCTTTGAGAAGACTAGTATTGATTTGCCAGAGGAGAAGAAAGGTTTTTTCCCTGACAAGAATTGGTATAAAAGACGATTTAATATCCGTTTTCCAACAAGAGGAATGGTTGCAAATCTTTCGATTGGACAGGGAGAGGTGCTTGTAACACCCATTAAGGTTTGTAGTTTTTTTGGCGCCATTGGAAGCAATGGAAATATCACAACCCCCCACTTGGTTCAAGAAATAGTGGATATTTCGGGAAATATCCTATTTAGAGCAAAGACAAAATCGAATGAAATTCGACTATCACAAAAAACTATTAAATTCTTGAAAAATTCAATGTTAGGTGTTGTCAATAGAAAGAAGGGAACAGGTGCTCTTGCAAGATTGAATGACATTGAAGTTGCAGGCAAGACAGGAACTGCCGAAAATCCACATGGTGATGACCATGCTTGGTTTGTTGGATTTGCACCTTTTGATAAACCTGAGATTTGTGTGGTTGTGATGGTCGAAAATGCAGGGCATGGGGGAACAGTGGCAGCACCTATTGCCAGAGAAATTATTAAGAAAGCATTAATAGGCATTAAAGCAAACCCGGAGGAAAACGAGATGCCGAAACAAGCTTGCCCTTGAGTAAACTATCCTATTACCATTTATCGGGTGTTATGTATTCTCCTAACTTTTCTTTTGTACGGTTAAGTTTTTCTCTTTCTTCCGATAATCTATCGAAGAGTAATGACGGAGCATCAGGGACCTTTGTCTTATAAACATCTTCTATTCTATCTATTTTTGCAAGCAGTTCCGGAATTCTTATCTTAAACTGTTCATTATATGCTTCCAAAGGGTATTCCCTTTTCAGCACGTCACTAAATAATGTTTTGAGGTCTTCGTATTTTGGTATGTAACCTATGGGCGTTTCAATTGCACCGACTTCTTTGTGCACTCTTAGTTCCATCCATTTCAGCCATACACCCTTGTCAGTTTTTTCGTTAAGGAATTCCCCATCTTTGTCTTTTAGAAAATAGTTTACGGCAAATACCAGTGGGGGGTCTTCAATGTTTTTGCCGAAATTCAGGTTATTTTGGATATATTTTCCCAAAGGAATGGATATGAAATCAAGATTTGACATAAGACAGAATTTTCTGACACCTTCTTGACCGAGCGTTGCAGCTGTAGTTTCCGATTCCAGTGATGACGCTTTGTTGATTATTCCATGTGTCCAGTCAAATGATTGACATACTGGCACCCAGGTATCCGAGTCTCTACCCCCGTAGATTATGCCACCAACAAGACATCCTTCTGGGTCGTTGCTCTTCTGGTCAATGTTATCAAGAGTATCCAATGCAATAGTGAATCTTGCATTCCTGTGAGATGGCGTTATCTCATTTCCATCGTTGTCTTTTTTACCCTTATACCATTCTCCGGAATGGTTTATTCCTTTATCAGGGATATCTTCATCGTTTTTACCAATCCAGTAGGGTGAGCTGTCATGTTTTGTGAGAATGTTTGAAAATATAATTTCTTCAGGTGTATGAAGTCTCTTCCATATGAGTGGGTCATCCTTTGAATTAACGCCCATTATTATTCCAAACATACCATTCTCGACATTTACAGCATATGCCTTTCCATTTTTTTCTCTCAGGTAAGCAATATCATCACCTACAATGGTTTCTCCGGTAACCATAGATGTCGATGTTTTTCCACAGAGAGAAGGAAAAGCACCCGTAAAATATGTAACCCTGTCATTAGGTCCGTGAATACCCATCACAAACATGTGTTCAGTAAGCCAACCTTCTTTTGAAGCTTTGTAAATCGCAAGCCTCATTGCAAGTTTTTTCAAACCTATTGTGTTACCGCCATACTGGCTATTTGTGCAGTAGACTATTGCACCTTCATTGTCTATATATACCCTTCTGTTTTTCAGATTCTTACTGACATTCCGCTCGTCCAAATCACCTTCACTATGAACGAATTTAAAGAATCCTGTATTATTCTTGCCCTGTCTTACGAATTCCTCGTAACCAGGTCTATAGAGTAATTTCTCGGAATGTGATACATAGCTTGAATCCGTTAACTGGACGCACGGTATACTGAAGATGGAATTTCCGGGACCGAGTGTAAAGAATCTTATATAGAGCTCATGGTCTTTCATAATATTTTCAAATATGTTATGAATTTCCTCTTCGCCTTCCTTTTTGCCAATCGTATTCAGGTTAGGTCCAAGGTCCTCACCTTCAGGAACCAAGAATTTCGTTCTCTTCTTATCTCTTGCCTGGTCGTAATAACCGTCATAGTGAACCGTCTGGTTTTCAAGTAATAGTTTCGTTTCCTCACCGTTTTTCAATGCAGCATCCCGGATGTATTGCTTATCTTCTGGCGAATCATTACATACAAATACTTTTTTTGGATTGCAAATTTCCAAATATTTGGCAACGAGTTGATGAAGTTTCGGATTATCGATCTTTATTAGTTTCTGATAATCTTCTTCGCTTAATCTTTTGCTAAGAATGTCCTGGGCTTTTTTGTCCATTTTTCAATACCTCCTTTATTGAATTTGTTAAACTTTTCAAAAACTAAAGAACCATATCATAAAGAGTAATAGAATGCAAGTATTTTTTATTGGATAAAAAAGTTGTTGCAGGATTTACTTCCATTTAGAATAAGAGTATCTCAAAAACTGGTCAATAATCAAGTATTTTCTGGGGTTGATATATTTTCCTAATTCTTCTCTGTCATCATCGGCTTTATGAAGTATCTTCATTATGAAGTGTTTACCAACCTCTGATACCAGTTTGTGAAATTCGCTATATGACATATCATCGTAAGGTTTTGCTCCCAATTCATCGTCAAGCATATTGCCGGGTACGATATTACCATATCCAAGAATGAGACATAAACCGATTTTTGTGAGTCTATCTTTAATCGAATATTTTGTAGGGTCGAAAAAACAAAGGGTTTGTGTAAGGAAGGAAATTCCCATTCCTGAACGTCTTGCCATTACCAATCGGTCTTCTATTTCCCCCTCCCCGTACAAAAGGATAAATATTGCATCCTGAACTTCTTCAATTGTATTGTCTTCCAGGATTTTATTAAGTTTGAATGCTCCCGGTCCTACCGCATATAGGTTACTGATAATGGATATTAGCTGTTGCTTTGGCATTTCAAGCAATTTCTCGCTGGAGCGCAAATCCTTTGTATGTTCCATTAACTTGTCAAGCCACTGGTGACAATAAATAAAGTCCTGAACGTTTGAGTACCTGTTAGCGTATTTTTCGACCATTTCCAGTATTTTATCCGTATCGGCTATCATATTATTGTTAGTTTGTTCTGAATACTTGTACCAAAGTTAAGTTCAAATTATTATTTCATTTCTTCTTTAACATCAAACATTTTAATACACACAAATAATACAGGACAATTTAGTCAAAGTCAATAGAAAAATTGATTTCAATTGAAACAGTGGAGTTTGCGTTTCTTCAGAATTTCCTATTTAGATTCTTCCATAGTCAATATGTTCTGTTTACTCAGAATGACACTTTAGCTGTTCTTTGCAAACCTGAAAATAAGTTATATTTAAGAAATATCTGGAAAATTCTCATAAAGGGCGATGAGTATGCAAATAAACAATGAATGTTCAAAAAGTGCAAAATGTGCACTTATTTAACTAAACTTAAGTGTTATTATATAGTTATTTAGTGCATTACTTTCTACAAGTGCAATTTTTGCACAAAAATAATAGAAAAACTAATTTGAATTTGAATATAAGTGATATATTTATAAGAACTTAATTTTATGATATTTTTTGGCACGGAAATTGCTCTATTCATAGTTAAATTGTTTATGGTAGTAAGGTTGTATCATTTAAGTGTATACTAATTACGTAGTTAAAAAGGGAGGAAATGTGAGGAGATTCATTGGTCTTTTCATAGCTTTATTTATCTCTTTTTCTTTTTTGAATTTGTCTACTTCTGAAAACAAGAAGGCAAATAAAGTGAACAACTATCTGCAGTCTGCAAAACAGGAAATTGCAAAAGGAAATATTGAAAAAGCAAAACTCTATCTTGAAAAATGTTTCAGATTTGATGAAAATGTTGTGGAAGCAAAAAAACTGTATTCAAGTATTAAATTGATGAAAAATAGACCTATAAAAGAGACAAAATCTGCAAAGAAAATGAAATATACTGTTAATCCGTTACTTGAAAACAAAGAAGTATTAGCGGAAGAACCTGTGAAAGCGGAACTTCCGGCTGTTCAAAAGCAAAAAAGTTCGAAAGGAGCAAGAGCACAGATTCTCTGGGAGGATTTTGAAGGAGTATGGGGCCCTTATGGGGATATTCCTCCTTCTGGCTGGACAATTATTGGTAACCTTCCTTGGGGGGATGATGACTGGTATAATTATAATTATGGCGCTGCTCAGGGACAGGTTGCAAGGGTTGACTATTCTACTACAGAAGCAAATGATGAATGGCTGATTACGCCGAGTTTGATTGTCCCCGCTGAAATCTGCAGTCTCAAATTCTGGAATTACTATGAGGACTATTCTGTGGATTTTACTGATACAGGTTATGTTCTTGGAAGTATAAACGATGGTTCTACCTGGCCATATACAATTGCCGTATTTACTACGGATTCTCTTGGATTTAATAAGGCATACGACATAACATCCTGGGCAGCAGGAGAATCGCAAGTAAAGATTGCTTTTCACTACCTTGGTGATGACGATATGTGGTGGTATGTTGACGATTGCAGTGTTGCGACCTATTTTACATATCAGTTTGATGTAGGTGTTACTGCAATTCTTCAACCGCCAGATTCCGTTCCGCAGGGAAGGAAAACCTGGACACCGAGAGCTGTTTTACATAATTTTGGTACGGATAGGGTGAGATATTTTAATTTCAATTGCGATATCCAGAGCAACAATCCGTTTAGCGATTCATATTACTATGCTTCGTGGTTTGACGCGGGTGCAACAGATACGATAACCTTTGCCGCCTGGAATCCGCAGGTTATGGGATATGACACAATGGTTGCATACCATGACCTTGGTTCGGATATGGACAGCTCGAATGATACACTAAAGAATGAAATAAAAATTGTCCGTTCATATTTCACAGGTGGTCCAGATACTTACGGCTATTCCTGGATAGATTCCGATACGACGGGTGGTCCCACATACTCCTGGATAGGTTCAAGTGGCTCAACACCTGTGACACTTGGGGATGATTCAAATATTAAGGTTGAATTACCTTTCATATTCAGATTTTATGAAAACACATACGATTCGGTTTACATAGTGTCCAATGGCTATGTCAGTTTTGATGATAATACAAGTTATTCAAACGGAACGATACCGAGTTCGGGAATACCAAATAATTCAATATATGTATTCTGGGATGACTTGAACCCATCTACTGGAACTGTATGGTATAAGACCACAGGTGGAAGCCCAAATGGCTTTGTTGTAACCTGGGAAGGTGTTCCGCACCTAGGTGAGACAAACGGCGGCTCATTCCAGGTAATACTGTATGACGACGGCAATTTTATAATTCAATATCAAGATGTTAATATGGGCAACAGTTCCTATAACTTTGGTAGGTCTGCAACGGTGGGTATAGAGAACTCGGGTGGAACAATCGGGTTACAGTATGAGAACGAAGGTAGCCCTTACGGTAATCTTTTATTTGCCAATAGAGCAATTGAACATCCATGCAACGATGTTCCGTCACCGCCTATTATCTACCCGCTTTTTGTGGATCTGGACGGTGATTTCTTTGTTTATTGGTCACCTTCCATAGACAGGGATGGTATTGCAGGATATCAATTGGACGAGGTAACACCTGATACACTTCTCTATGACCAGTGCGTTGCAGGAAATTTCAGTCTCAGTGGATTCTTAAGGTCAAATACAAGGTCGCATTCGCCGCCAAGAAGTTATGGTTCAGAAAATGTGAGTAGTGCAGAGGATACTATGATTTCTGTAAATAATTATCTGGGTGCACAATCCGTTGAGTTCTGGTGGTGGGGTGGATGCGAAAGTGGTATAGACCGTGGATATTTTGATATTTCAACAGATAATGGAACAAGCTGGATAAATATGAACTCATATACCGGAAACGATTCTATGTGGTATCACGAAAATGTAGATGTGAGCAGTTACTCCGCATTCAGTATTCTTCTGAGATATCGTTATCATTCTGATGGTTCCATAAACTACGGTGGTTTTTGGGTGGATGATATCCTTGTAAATGGTTGGCAATGGGTCCAGACATTCTCAAGTGCAATTGCGGATACTTTCTACCACATAACAGGAACATCTGTGGGATGGCATTACTATCACGCAAAGGGTGAGGACAACCTTAACAATTGGGGAAATTGGGGTAATATAGAAGACATATGGATAGGTCCTAACGATGCACCTTCAATCACAGTATTAACACCTGCAAATGATACGATCATTACATCTTCAACATATACGATAAAATGGACAGATAGTGACCCGGATAACGATGCTACGATTTCCCTATATTACGATACAGATAACACAGGTTACGACGGAACTCTGATAACAAGTGGAATAAGTGAGGATGACCTGGCAGATTCATTCGTATGGAATGTGGGAGCGCTTAACGGCAGGTATTATGTCTACGGCAAAATCGATGACTGCATAAATGCGCCCGTCTATGATTATAGTCCGGGAACAATCACATGTGGAAATCTCCTCTCGGTTACTACTGATTGGCTTACAATGTATATCTCGAATGATATCAGCGATGACCCGGGAACCTACACAGCTGCTACTGGAGCAGGACATCCGGACGGTGTTGATATTACACTGCTTTTCGGTGGAGGTTCTCATTCTCCCTGGTCGTCATACAATACCGTAAGGTCATATAGAACGAATACAGATTATGTTACGAGAAGCACAGGTGCGAGTACCGAAGTTGGTTTCACTGTTGCTCAACTTTCCGATTACTATACAAGTGCAGCATATACTGCAGCCGAGAACCTTGACCAAAAATGGGTAGTTGACAACGGATTGGACCATTTCGATGTAATTCAGACAATTGCCGCACAAGATGCAGGTGCTAATTCAAAATTGGAAATAACATTATTTATTGTAAATCACGCATCTGAAAATAGAACTTTCAGTATCCGATACGAGTGGGATACACATGTTAACTCATGGGATTCTCCGGCTGTTAGAAAGTATCACTCGGTAGTTCCTGATGCCTGGCAAATTACCGAAACCTGTTGGACCAACTCAGGAATTCCCCTTTCTCTCGAAGAAACGGATGATACACTTCTTGCAGCATCAATTGCACACTACCTAAGCGTTACGGAACCTATGTCGGCTATTCCACCGGTAGTAGTACCTGACTCCTTATACTATGTAGCATGGTCAGGACCCGCATACGGTAATGCATTCCAAGTTCCTTATAGTCCTCCTGATGTTCTACCCTTTGTATTGGATGATGCGGTTTGCTATATGTGGCTTGGAATGACCGTTGCACCAAATGACACGATTTCAGTGACACAGTATCTGCTCGTAACCAATCCTGCTCTTGCAATTACCCTTACCGAGTTTGCGGCAAACTACATACCGAATGAACACAATATAAAAATTATCTGGCGAACGGAAAGTGAACAGGATAATCTTGGATTCAATGTGTTGAGAGCTATTGGTGAAGGGGAATATATAAAAATCAATTCACACATTATCCAGGGAGCAGGAAATTCTTCAAGCCCTAACGATTATTCATTCATTGATTCGAATGTAAAGCGAATGGATACATACTATTACAAACTTGAGCAAATCGATATTAATGGAGAAAAACAAATATATGGACCTATTAGCGTAGATATCAGAGCTTATATACCTCTTATTTCGTCACTTCAGACGATATACCCAAATCCATTCGCAAGACAATCAACCACTATTTCATTTGTCGTTGGTCAGAATGATGGTGAAAAAAATATTTCCATTGGCATCTATGATGTTACTGGCAGGATTGTTAAAACACTTGTTAGTGGTAAACTTGAATCTGGGTTCTATTCTAAAAAGTGGGATGCAAGAAATGAACAGGGGAATAAACTCTCAAGTGGTGTATATTATGCTGTTTTGAAGACGAGCCAGACAACCGCGGTAAATAAGATGGTTTTGATCAGGTAGTCAGATTCTTCCACGGTCAATATGGATAAGAACACTCAGAATGACACACTATTTTCTCTTGACTTATTCTCATTATTTGATAATGTATGTAGAATATGGAAAGAGAAACAGCATTTCTTTTTGCAGGTTTGATATTCCAAAACCAATTCGTACAAAACGTAATACAAAAATTATCGACCGGTTTCGGAAAAGTTATTATTAAGAGTAAGGCTATTCCATTTGGTTTTACGGATTATTATGAGAAGGAGATGGGGGAGAAGCTTTTAAGAGAATGGATTTTATTTGATAACCCGATCAAACAAGAGTCAATTGCAGATATCAAGAAGTCAACCGTTCTTCTGGAGAAGGAACTTGCAATTGATGGTAAGCGCGTAATTAACATTGATCCTGGTTATGTTACCCTTTCAAGAGTGATACTTGCAACAACAAAAGATTGCTCTCACAGAATTTATCTTGGAAACGAAATTTATGCGGAAGTTAGCCTTATCTATGTTAAAAACACTTGGCAGGCACAACATTGGACATACAGGGATTATAAAACAAAGACCGCAATTGATTTTTTCAATAAATGCAGAGAATATATAATGAAACGTAGCCGCACCCTTTAGCGTGCGCATAACCACGCAGGCTGAAGCCTGCGACTACCGAAAGCGTTTTATTGTTTTGAAACCTGGATTTCTTAAGATTACCGATAAAGAATTTAAGAAGAAAATAGGAAGGGGATATAGGGAGTTACTCGATTGCAGTCTCTGTCCCAGAATCTGTAAAGTAAACAGAATTAAGGGAGAGTTGGGGTTTTGTAATAGCGACTGGAGACTGAAGATTGCAAGTTTTAACCTTCATTTTGGTGAAGAACCACCCCTTTCTGGGCATAAAGGTTCGGGAACAATCTTCTTCTCAAACTGTAACCTTCACTGTAGATACTGTCAGAATTATTCTATCAGTCAGTTGGGTGTCGGGGAATACTATAGTCTTCCTGAGCTTGCAGAGATGATGTTGAAACTGCAGAGCAAAGGTGCGCATAACATAAACCTTGTTACGCCTAATCATTTCGTTCCACACATTATGAAAGCCCTATATATCGCAAAACAAAAAGGACTTCATATTCCCATTGTTTATAATACAAGCGGCTACGATAGTGTTAAAACACTTAAACTTATTTCAGGCATAATCGATATCTATCTTGTTGATATGCGATACAGCGATTGGCGCTTTGCTTTAAAGTATTCGCAAGCAAAGGATTATGTGAAGCTCAATAGAGATGCAGTCATTGAAATGCACAAACAGGTTGGTGACCTTGTTCTTGAAGATGACATTGCAAAAAGAGGAATCATTGTTCGGCATCTCGTCCTACCCGAGGGCGTATCAGGTACAGAAGACATTCTTAAGTTTCTCAGTCAAAAAATCTCAAAGAAGACATATATTAGTTTGATGGACCAATATTTCCCTTGTTTTAAAGTATTGGACGATCCTATTCTTTCAAGAAAAATAACTAAAGTGGAATACAAAAGAGCGAAAGCTTTGATGGAAAAATATGGTCTTGAAACAGGATGGATACAGGAACATATCTGATATAGTTTTGCAATAAAACCTGAAGACATTAGACCGAAGACCATAAAGGACAGCACACCAGAGCACAAGTTACAAGAGCACAAGTGCGCAAGAAAACTAAATAGAGAATAGTTGAAAGATCAGAGTTAGTCTGAGTAAACAGCACTTTTCTACTTACGAAGAATCTCGGTTTTGGGATTCTTTAAGGGCCAGTATAGGACAGAATACTTAGAATGAAGTTATTTGCCTATGATTTTTAGATTTTTCGCTTGACATTCAATAAAATATTTGGTAAAAACATAAAATAATAAAGAAAGGAGGTGAAACTTAGTTAACGTTAATTTAATGCAAAAAATTAAGGAGAAAAGATGAAAGGCTTAATCACTGTAGCAATCTTATTACTTTCTTTTGGGCTGGTCTTCGGTCAGGGTTTTTCGCTTGGCGCAAATCTTGGCGGCAGCTATAATATGTCAAACTCAGGTATCGAAGGAGATGAAAGTCAATCTGGTTTAGGTTTTGGTGGAGGTCTTGCTGTAGATATGGATTTTATGCCTATGATAGGTGGTGAGCTCGATATAGTGTATTCGATGTATAAATATAGTGGAACATATGGTAATACCGAATACACAAGCACTTATAACAGTCTTGTAATACCATTTCTTTTGAAGTATAAAATGCCAATGCCAACAATATCACCATACTTCGTACTGGGACCGTCCCTAATATATGCATTAAGTGCATCATGGGAAAGTGATGGTCAATCAGGCGATGTTCCCGATTCGCTTCTTGAAACCGACTTTGGTATTCAAGTAGGAGCTGGAGCAAATCTTGGTATGATGGCACCAATGACCATTTCACCATATGTACGTTTTCAGTACAATCTTACTGCTAACGATCCTGATACAGACAACTCAGAGTCTGCATATGATATACTATTTGGAGTAAATCTTATGTATAGGATTAAATAAGGCGACGCAAGAAAAAAAAGGACGAACAAATGTTCGTCCTTTTTTTTTAGTTAAACGTAAAAATCTTAATTTAAAAAAACAAAAAAAATAAAAAAATGCTTGACATTTTGCTTTAACTATTTTATATAGCCTATGTATATGAATGTGAACACAATCTTAAACTCGAAAAAATGAAAACAAGATCCGTCCCAAATGAAACCGTAGGACGCCTTTTCCCTTATTTTAGAGCTTTGTTATGCTTTTCAAAAGGAGGCATTAAGACTATCTCTTCTTATCAACTTGCCGAAGCATGTTCTATAACTTCTTCAATAATAAGAAAGGATTTTTCATACTTTGGCGATTTTGGAACACGCGGAGTTGGATACGATGTCGACGACTTGATCAAGAAGATTCCGAGCATATTAAAACTGGAACCTGTAATGAAGGTTGTTCTTGTAGGAGTAGGTAACATCGGAAGGGCTTTGCTTTCCTATTCGAATTTCGAATCGGAAGGATTCAAGATTGCCATGGCATTCGACAACGATAATAAAAAAGTAGGTAAAAAAATCAATGGAATAACCATCGAAAATATGGAAGGTTTAGAACAAAGGGTAAGGTCCGACGGTATTAAAATAGCTATCCTGAGCGTCTCTGAATCTGCTGCACCTGCGGTCGCAAATCGTCTGGAGAATGGAGGGATCAAAGCTATTCTGTCATTTGCTCCGTGTCATAAGGATATGCCTCACAATGTGAAGATGAATTACGTTGACCTGAGCACAGAAATGGCAAGATTGGCATATTATTCCCGTAAAGATAGAGTTTAAAAATATTAAAATGAATAACTACTCTTTTTTTATGAAAAGGATATTTTAGATGTTTCATAAAATAGTTAAGACCAAATATTCATCAAGAAATTTCCTTTATCTGTTTTTAATTTTAATAATTATATGGCTTGCTCTCACATCAAGTTTGAATTGGCAGGAACTTAGTGTTGGCATTTTTATCAGTATTATTCTTTCGATAATATTAAGTAAAAATTATATTGAACTGGGACTTCCTCCTTTAAGTCTTAAAAGAATAGCATTTTTCATTCTGTATATTTTTGTGCTTTTCAAGGAAATTATTATTGCAAATGTCGATGTGGCATATAGGGTAATTCATCCTAAAATGCCTATTAAGCCCGGGATAGTAGTAATTAAAACATCTTTAAAACAAGATATTGCCAAGATGTTTCTTGCCAATTCAATCACTTTGACACCCGGTACATTTACTTTGGATATCCTGGGAGATACTTTCCTGATTCACTGGATTAATGTTCAATCAGAAGATGTAGATGAAGCTACAAAAATTATAGGAGAGAAATTCGAAAAATATTTAAGAGTGATATTTGAATGAACGAAACCATCATTTTAGTATTTTTAGCTATCATAGCTGCAGGCATTTTCCTCAGTCTTTTACGTATGTTGATAGGCCCTACTGCTTCGGACAGAGCCGTTGCTGTAGATACAATCACGACAACTACAGTTGCTTCACTCGTACTGCTTGCTTATCTGTTCAAAAGGTATGTTTACCTGGATGTGTCGTTGGTATATTCTGCATTGGCTTTTGTTGGGTTAGTCGCTCTTGCCAGATTTCTTGAAAGGGGAATTTAAATGGACTTATTTGGTATCATTATTGTAGGCATTGGGACGATATTTCTATTTCTGGGGAACCTTGGTGTGCTTAGATTGCCTGATGTTTATAATCGAATTCAAGCAGGAACGAAATGTACTACTCTGGGTAGTTTTCTCACTATTGTTGGGATAGGCATAATAGAGCCAGATTGGTTCTGGAAAACTTTGCTTATTGCTGCGTTTATTATGCTTACAAATCCCATTTCAAGCCATGCTATTGCCAGAGGTTCGTATAAAAGTGGAGTTTCTCTATGTGATAGAACTATAGTTGACAAAACCAAGGAATTCGAGGAATATACCAAGAAGAAATGACAATTATAGTTTTCTTAATGATAATTTTTATGCTTGTCGCAGCAATTGCAGCTCTAATATTCAAAGACTTGATGAGCGCAATAATTGCTTCATGGATGGTGAGCCTGATTGCATCGGTGCTCTTCTATTTTCTACAGGCTCCGGATGTAGCAATGGCAGAGGCTTCGATTGGTGCAGCATTGGTTACTGCCATTTTTATTATTGCAATAAGAAGAACAAAAAGGCACGAAGAATGAGAAAGATTATCAGTATCATCTTGCTAATTGTCATTTGTTGGGGAATCATTCTATGCTTGCATAAGGTCCCTTTTGGAACACCTAAAACGAAGGTTGGTAATTATTATATCAGCAAAGGAGAAAAAGACACAGGGGCATCTAACATCGTCACTTCAGTTGTTCTAAATTATCGAGGTTTTGATACTCTTGGCGAGATAACAATACTTCTCGTGGCAGCAATTGGCTTAGGTGCTGTCTTATCGACTCGCAAGAAGAAAAGGAGAAGAGGTAAAACGGAACCATCGAGTTTAGTGCTGTCTACGGGTTGTAAATTCCTATTCCCGATGATAATTTTGTTTGGTTCTTATATGTTTATCCATGGTCATCTAACTCCCGGTGGAGGGTTTCAAGGGGGAGCTATTATTGCCTCAGGTTTCGTTCTCATTTATTTGGGATGCAGAGGTAAGAGAATCAACAGAATTTGGAGTAAATCCATCGACTCTTCGGGTGCATTGATTTTTCTGTTAATGGGATTAATTGGTTTAATGGTTGGAGGACATTATTTTCTCTCGAATTTTCTACCGAAAGGAGTTTTTAATTCTCTATTCAGTGCAGGTATAATTCCAATCATTTACATAGGCATTGGATTCAAAGTAGGTTCAGAATTAGCTGGGGTTATCGATAATTTAGTCGAGGAAAGTGAATGAACCTTAATAGAAATTTTATTGAGAGTTTTGAAACAGATACCTGTAAGAGAGTTGTAGGGGACAGAGATGGATATTTCTAACTTGATAAACTTTCTACGGGACTATAGCTACTACATTGGGGCGTTCGGGCTAATTTTTATAGGACTGCTTATTATACTAATAAAACACAATTTAATTAAAGTAATTATTGGACTTAGTATTCTCGAAACTGGAGTAAATCTATTTCTCATCTCTGTGGGTTATATAAGCAAAGGAACTGCTCCCATATTCTCTAAACCAGGAATAGAGGCTAAGGTTATGGTTGACCCGGTTCCACAGGCATTGGTACTAACGGCTATTGTAATCGGAGTTGCGGTTCTCGCCTTGGCTCTTTCTTTAGCAATACGGTTATACAAGCACTATGGCACACTCGATCTACGGAAAATCAAAGAGCAAAGATGGTAATCTATATTAAGGTAGAAAAACTTATATGCTGTCGACAGACGAAGAACGGGATAACAGCGAATGTTTGAAATAAACCCTATCCTTTTGATCGTTGTTCCTTTAGGATTTGCTTTTGCAATTCCTCTTTTTGGTTTCATCTCCAAAAAGATTGCAAAATATATCCCTATTGTTGCTTTTCTTTTTAATCTAATAGTCTCGGTAATACTCATACCACAGGTGTTGAAAGAACCTATTGTAGTCCATATAGGAGGTTTTCCTCCACCTTTTTGCATTAATCTGTTTGTTGGACCTGTAGGTATTTTGTTTTCCTCATTGATATCACTTGCAGGTTTGTTGGTATCGATATACGCATTAACATACATTAAGGAAGGACCGCAAGAGAAATACCATATGCTCTATATACTGTTACTTACAGGGGCTACGGGAGTGGTTCTTACCGGTGATATATTCAATCTGTTTGTCTTTTTCGAAATACTATGCATTTCCTCCTATAGCCTGGTAGCATATATAGGAGATAGAGCTGGTATCGAGTCTGCAGTGAAATACCTTCTTCAGGGTGCTGTGGGTTCAAGTCTTCTTCTTATTGGAATTGGTTTGCTTTATGGAATGTTTGGTACACTTAATATGGCAGAACTTGCCCTGGAAATTGCATCAAAAGGACCTAGTCCCGTTTTCGTTCCAATGGCACTGATAATAACGGGTTTGGGAGTGGAAGCTGCCATATTTCCTTTGAATGCCTGGTTGCCGGATGCGCATTCCTCTGCACCTTCATCGATTAGCGCGGTCCTTTCCGGTATTGCAATTGAGGTTGGAGTTTATGCAATAATCCGTGTTCTGTTTACGATATTTGGTGTTTCAGATTTCTTTGTGTTTCTGCTATTATTGGGTGTTTTGAGTCTTTTAATAGGAGAACTGTGTGCCTTCAGTCAAAAAAACATAAAGAGAATGCTGGCTTACTCAAGCATTGGACAGATTGGCTTAATTATATTTGCATTTTCCATTGCCACTTCCGATGGGGTAGCCGCAGGTCTTTTTCAACTTATAACACATACTCTATGCAAGGCATTACTGTTTTTGACAGTTGGTTATATGATTTACCGGAGCGGTTCTATGAATATTTCTTCTTTTGAAGGAATGGGAAGAAAAATGCCATATACATCGTTAGCATTTACCATAGGGGCATTTTCCATCATAGGATTACCTCCATTCGTAGGATTCCCCAGTAAATTCATGATTGTGAGGGCAGCCTTATTGAAACAGGAAATATTAGTCACCATACTTATTTTGGTTGTCCTTCTCGCAACCGTAATAGAAGGTGCCTATTTTTTGCGCATTGTACAGGTAATATATTTTAATAGAAAACAAACAAAGGAAAAAAGGGAAAGAGCACCTCTTAGTGTTTTAATTGCACTATTTATCTTCGTCGCATTGATAGTATTTTTAGGAGTATACCCTAAGATTGCTACAAATGTATTAGAATCCGGTGCATCGGAACTATTGGATAAGTTTAATTATATAAATAATGTTAAATAATCAGTCAATGCCGTCATTGCGAGCCTGCCTGTGGCAGGCGTGGCAATCTCATAGTGCCGAAAACCGAGATTGCTTTGGAAGAAATTATGAAAAAATACTCGCAATGACAATCTTTCAAGAGAATGTAATGCAGTTTACTGACTATTTACAAATAATGTTATAAAATGAATTTAGAGATTTTACTTATAATTGGTTTCGCTGGAGCATTTATCACTTATTTTTTGGGAAAAATATCCAGAACAACACGGGATGTTTTTACCATAATAATATCGTTAGCTTTAGTTACAATTATTGCTTCCTTGTATAGCTTTTCTTTCGAAAGAATTTTCTATCTGGGATTCATGGATATACCACTTATTCTAAGAATAAATTCACTCTCATGGTTTTTTGCTATTGCTATATCCGTTATTGGATGTCTTTCCATTGTGTTTTCTTTGAGCTATATGAAGAAAAAAGAAAGAACGGATTTCTTCTTTTTTATGATAGTATTAGTCAATTCTGCAATGATAGGTGTAGTCCTTTCTGGTGATCTTTTATCTTTTTATATTTTCTGGGAAATTATGAGCTGGTCTACTTTTCTTTTAATTAGTTACAATAGGGGTGACGCCATTGCTGCAGCAAAGAAATATATCATAATGTCCATATTTGGTTCCGTTATTATGCTTTTTGGCATACTATCGGTTTATTCCACATGTGGAAGCCTTACTATATCCGAAATATCTAATCTCATTATTTATGTTTCTCCCGGATACACTATAATGTTGTTGATTATATTTGGGATTGCCTTTGGAATTAAAAATGCGCTGATTCCCTTACATATATGGTTACCAGTCACTTATACAGAATCCCCTTCTACATTCACTATTGTGATTTCAGGTATGCTCACCAGATTGGGCGTGTTTGGTTTTCTTTTGATTATGTATGTAATTCTTGGTGCAGCCAGTGTACTACACTTGGGTTATGGAGTATTTAGGTTCAATTACGTACTCGCTTGGTTAGGTGCGGTTTCAATCGTAATACCTACGTTTATTGCTCTACTTCAGAATGACGCAAAAAAGCTTCTGGCTTGGTCTAGTATCGGACAGGGTGGATACATGATTTTAGGTATTGCCTATGGAACGAGTCTTGGAGTAGTAGGGGGAATATTTCATACTCTGAATCATGCAATCTATATTGTTCTTCTATTTATGGTAGTTGGTGCGGTAGAATATAGAACTGGAGGAGAGCGCGATTTAAATTCTCTGGGTGGCTTAATCAAAAAAATGCCTGTTGCTTTTTTGGGTGCACTTCTTGGAATTTGTGGACTTATTGGTGTGCCTTTAACAAATGGATTCGTGTCTAAGTGGTTGATATACAAAACATTGATTCTTGAAGGTTCTCCATTTCTGGCATTTGCTGCATTGATTGGTACCTGGGGTGCTGTACTATATGTTTACAAATTTATTCACGGTATATTTCTTGGTCAACTGCCTGAGAAATACAAAAATGTGCAGGGCTCACCCTTTAGCATGAGACTTCCTATTATTATTTTGTCTTTTGCGATTCTTGTCTTTGGCATTCTTCCCGGAATTCCTTTGAAGGTCATTAATTCCATTACCAGTTCTTTTGGTCTGAAACCACTGGACATTTCTGTATGGGGGATTACTTCAGAATCGGGTATGTTAAATATAATAAATATTTTTGCAGCAATTCTGGTAGTCAGTGTCATTTTGTGGCTAATCTCCAAAGCGAGTCGAAAAGCAATAGTGGTCACACAGGATGACAACTATGCAGCAGGGGCGCCTGTTCCCATAGATAAGTATCATTACACTGTAAACTTCTACAATCCTCTTCAACGAATGATCGCTCCTTATCTTAGAGATTCCATGGATGATTTGTACAGGTGGTTTTCTCATAGATTGCGAAATCTGTCTAATGGAATGCGACAAATTTATACCGGTTATGTCGGTAATTATGTAATGTACATAATTCTATTTTTGGCACTATTAATCTTTATTCAAATTAAGTGGTTACCATGGTAATTACTATAGTTCAAGGATTTATAGCAGTCCTGCTGGCATTTGTCGTTGGAATTTTCTTTCTTGGTCTATCAAGAAGAATAATGGCAAGGATTCATTGGCGCTATGGTCCTCCTCTTATTCAACCGGTCATAGATATAATTAAATTATTCAATCAAGATAGCATAACACATGGATTCATATTCAGCTTTGGAATAATTCTATCATTAGCTGGTTCTTTTGTCGTAGTTTTGTTTGTTCCATTAGGAACCATATGTCCGTTAAGTAGTTCGGGAGGATTGTTGGTAATCCTTTATGTTATGCTTTTAGGTCCCTTAGGTATAGCGTTAAGTGGTGGAGAAGCAGCTAATCCTAATACAAGTATCGGAATATCAAGAAAATTCCTTCTCGCTCTGGGTTACGAGGTTCCTCTATTGTTTGTTCTTCTTGCAGTTATGACTCATTATCATACTATCTCAATAGTTGAAATAGTCGAAATTCAGTCGAATACAAAATGGTCTTTTGCCTCTTTACCATTATTGCTATCCGGTATTGCCTATGTTCTAATACTTCCTGCCATATTGGGAGTAAGACCATTTGATCTAGTTAAAGCACCTCAGGAAATTTCCTCCGGTCCGGTAGCTGAATATAGCGGCAAATTTCTCGCTTTTGCTACCATACAGCATGCTTTGACCGAATTTATTGGCATTGCAGTTTTTGTAAGTCTTTTTCTCGGAGGATGGAATCTGTTTGGAATTTTGGAACCTTTTGTGGATACCGCCTGGTTTGTTGTTTTTGGCGTTATTATTTTTCTGCTGAAGATGATAGTGGTATTTGTGATAGTTGTTTTCATAAATGCCGTATTTCCCCGGTTAAGGATCGAACAGGCGATCAAATATTTGTGGAGATGGCCTACGGCAATAGCATTAGTAGGATTGATAGTAGTTTCAATTACTAACTTAGTTTTTATAGGGTAATATATGGATAGAAGACAGCTCAGTAAATGGTTCAAGTCCCCGCTCAAAATGGGGCACAAGTATTCGCTTCACGTGGTGTATTTCTGTACAGGTTGTGGAATCATCGAGATACCCCCTTGCATAACAGCACGGTGGGATGCAGAAAGATTCGGAATAATTCCAGTTGCAACGCCAAGACATGCCAACTTATTTTTGATTACTGGATATGTCTCGGTAAAGACATTGAAGCCAATTATTCGCACATATGAGCAAATGCCGGATCCAAAATTTACCGTAGGATTTGGTTCCTGTCCCATAAATGGCGGAATGTATTGGGATTCCTACAATACTATCAAGCATTTAGACAAGTACATACCCATAGATGGATGGATTGCTGGATGTATGCCCAGACCTGAGGCTATATTCATCGCTGTAACCCATCTGTGGAAATTGATAGATATGGAGAAAGCGGATGGATACAAAAAATACAGGAAGAACTACAAACATTATCGAGCAAATCAAGAACAGTTATATGGAAAATTAGAATGGCCACCTTTATTTTCGCAGGGAGACAACCGATGAATAGCTTTATTAGTAAGAAACTTACAACATTATTCAGTGATATAACCGTAAGTATTCCTGAAGACAACAGAATGGTTATAGAAACCGCAAGCGGAAGCGTTATTTCCGTCTTGAGTTTTTTGAAAAGTTCGGGATATGAACATTTAGCACTTATATCCTGTGTTGACTGGATTAAGCAAGGACAATTGGAATTGGTTTATATTGTTTCTGGATATATCGAGGATGTTGAAGAATCAGGAGATAAAGGAAAGACAAATATCCTGGTAAAAACGCGAATTCCCAGGGAAAAACCGCAATTTATGACTGTTTTAAATGTTTTTGATAATGCCGAACCATACGAGCGAGAATTGCATGAGCTTTTTGGCATAAATTTTGAAGGGCATCCAAGATTGACACCCCTATTTTTAGAAAGGAACTATGAAATACCACCTTTTCGTAAAGATTTTGATACAAGAGAATATGTAAAGAAAGTATTTGATAAGATTCCTCCAGTTAAAGACGAATGACACGAAAGAGTTAAAAGACAGGTGCATAAAAATTGCAAAACAGAAACTGATTGAGGTGTATTACAAAAAGGAAAAAGTGGGAGAATACCGGTTAGATATGGTTGTAGAGAACAAGATAATATTGGAATTAAAGGCTGTTACTTCTCTAATTGCAGTTTTTCAAGCACAACTACTCTCCTATTTAAAGGCTACAGGACTTAAATTAGGGATATTGATTAACTTTGCTAGCAAAAAACTGGAGTACAAAAGAGTTGTTAATTAAGTTAGTGTTATGAATGTATTAGTGGAATTAGTGTTATCAGTTTATTCGAGGAATTCGTGTCATTATTCGAGGGATTAGTGTTATGAGAGAACTTGAACTATATTTTGGTCCGCAACATCTTGGAATGGTAGGTAATTTCAGCATTACCTTGAAAGTGGAGGGGGATCGCATTATTAATGCTGCTGCCAATCCAGGATACTTGCATCGCGGATTTGAGAAACTTATGGAATATAGAACCTGGATACAGAATTTTCCACTGGTCTGCAGAATAAATGTTGTGGAACCCGACCATATGGAGTTAATCTATTCTATGGCAGTCGAAAAATTGGCTAAATTAGAAGTGCCCGAAAGAGCACAATATATAAGGAGCATATATCTTGAGCTTGCCCGGGTCGCTTCTCATTTATTTGGTTTATGGGCTTATGCCAACATGTTAGGTTTTGATACGGTAGCACAGTGGGCAATGTATCACCGTGACCTTATCCTGGACCTTTTTGAGGAAATTACAGGAGGTAGAGTCTATCATATATATATATGGCCTGGTGGTGTAAGGCGTGATTTTCCCGAAGGAATTGAGGAGAAAATCGTTAGTACACTACATTCTATTGGTGGTTGTGTACCTGATTACGATGCAACATTCTTTGAAAATAGCATATTTCATAAAAGATCTAAGGATATAGGTAAATTAACGCTTGAAGAAGCTAAGAACATGGGAGCAGTTGGACAGGTTATAAGAGCAACAGGGATGAAATATGATATAAGGAAGATTGAACCCTACGCTGCTTATGATAAAGTAGAATGGAAAGTTCCTACAAGAGAAGATGGTGATGCTTATTCAAGAATCTGGGTGATACGTGATGAGATGATCGAAAGCGTTCATATGATATTTAAGTTACTTGATAAAATGCCTAAAGGAGAGGTTTATAATAGAATACCCAATCCGTTAAAGTGGAATATTCCGGAAGGAGAAGCTTATGTTAGATGTGAATCATCTCGAGGCGAGTTGGGACTCTACCTGGTAAGCGACGGAGGAGATAGACCTTATAGAGCACATTTCAGGACCCCTTCCTATTCACATGGTTTGACTATCCTGGAAAAAGCACTGCAAAACGAAAGTATTGCGGATGTAGGAAACATAATGATAAGCTTATACATAGTAGCTCCAGAAATTGATAGATAAAACAGAAACGGAATAAGCGATATGAGCAAAATAAGTATTTTGAGTCCATTTAAGGCAATTAAATATCTTTTCAAAAAACCAAAGGCACTAAGGTATCCTTTCGAATCTAAAGAACCTGCAAAAAGATATAGAGGATTCCATGTTAATGATTGGGAGCAATGTACAGGCTGTGGAAATTGTGCCGACATATGTCCTAACCAGGCAATAGAGATGATAAAAATTCCAGAGCTAAAATCAGAACCATCTAAGGGTAAAAAGAATGAGCGTCCCCAATTAGATTATGGTAGATGCTGTTACTGCGGTTTATGTGTTGACATTTGCCCACCCGGTTCGCTAAAACTTACCAGGGATTATTTCCATATACACTTTGACACGGATACGTTTGTGTTTATTGCGAAGGACGAAAAAACAGACAAAGAAAAGTTTGTATCTTCAGAAGAACATTCAATATTGAAGGCAAGTTTATCGCATCGTAAAGTAAATTACGAAGGTTTTTCACCTGACATCAAATATGCTCTTTTCGAACCTGAAAGAGTGTCTATGTCCGAAATTTCACCTGAAAAGCGAAAGCTGTCTTTCATAGAACAGGTGATAGGGTATAATGAACAAGAAGCAAAGAGGGAGTCTGCGCGTTGTCTTGGATGCAAATTGTGTGAAGAGGCGTGTCCGGCACATCTTAAGATATCCGATTACATTCAGGCAATTTATGAAGATAAACCCGAAGAATCCCTGAAGAAGATATTCGAAGACAATCCCATACCTTCCATATGTGGAAGGATATGTATGAAGCATTGCGAGGATGCTTGCTCATTAAGATTGAGGGGTGAGCCGCTGGCTATAAGATGGCTTAAACGCTATGTTGCCGATACTATTAAAGACTATAAACTGGCATTGGAATTGAAGCCAGGTAAAGTTACGGGCAAAAAGGTGGTTGTTGTCGGTGCTGGTCCGGCTGGACTATCGGTTGCATATTTCTTAAGGTTAAAAGGTCACAAAGTTACAGTATTTGATGAATTGCCAGGTGGTGGAGGAACTCTTAGAACGGGTCCACCTAGTTACAGGTTACCACTTGGGAGTATTGATAAAGATGTGGAATATATTAAATCCCTGGGGGTTGAGTTCAAATTCAATACAAGAATAGGTAAAGATATCGAGTTTAAAAAACTTTTAAAAGATTATAACGCCGTTTTCATAGGAATAGGAAATACGGTTAGTTTCTCAACGGGAGTGAAAAACTCGGAAAACTGTTTGTTGGCTCTCGATTTCTTAAAGAACAATAAGATCGGTAAACATACAAAAGTAGGTAAAGAGGTTATAGTCATCGGTGGTGGAAATGTAGCAATGGATGTTGCAAGAGAAGCATTGAGACTTCAAAATATGCAGTATCCTAACGAGGAAACTTTGACGAAGGTAGTTTCCCTGGAGGATTGGGATATAATGCCTGCCACGGAAGAGGAGATAGAAGAGGCTAAAGCTGAGGGCATCCAATTCAATCCTGCCTGGGGACCGAAAGAAGTGCTTCTGGATGAAAATGGAAATGTTAAAGGACTCTTATGCAAAAAAGTAAAATCGGTATTCAATACACAGGGAAAGTTCGCACCTACATTTTACGAAGATAAGGAAAAATTACTTCGGGGAGACATGATAATAGAAGCCATTGGTCAAAGACCTGATTTTTCACTCATGCCCAAAAACATGTTTGATAAGCTTGAGTTTAATGAAAGAAGAAAAGTAAAAGTTGACGAAAATGGTATGACTTCAATCCCAAAGGTATTTGCAGGTGGAGATATAGTCAATCTGAATTTGGACGCAGTTACGGCAATTGCAGATGCAAAAATTGCATCGGAAGGAATAGATAATTTCCTATCCAATCATTAATATTTGTTTTTCCATCTCTAAACGTTTTTTCATTCCTCTGTTTTAACCGCTCCATACTTTTTATCGAATTTTTTTAGCATTTCCTTTGGCTTTATTCTATTCCTCTTAAATTCGAGTTCATTAGAAGGTATTCCAAGAGCTAATCCCAGAATTTGTGTATAGTATAAAACCGGTAGATTATATTCTGTCTCGAATGTCTTTTCGACGGTTTTTTGATTTGCATCATACATAACACTGCAAAACGGACAGATCGAAATCATTGCATCGGCATTTTGAATCTTCAAATCGTCCAATTTTACTCTTGCCATTTGAAGTGCTATATCCTGCGAAATACCGAGGATACCTCCTCCACAACATTCCGTCTTTGTTTCATAATCAAATGGAGGAGCGCCAAGGACTCCTATGAGTTTATCAAGCGAAGTTGGAAATTCTGGGTCATCGAACTTGCCGTAGACCAGGGAAGGTTTGAAATAGTGGCATCCGTAATGTGCAGCCAACTTAAAATCTTCGAGTGGGAATTTAACTGCCTTTTTAATCTTTTCAACACCAACATCCTCATATAGAACCCGAGCAAGATGTTTAACCTCTATAGTTCCCTTATATTCTTTTCCAATTTTTGCAAGCTCTTTATTTACTTTTTTCTTCATCTCTTCGTTGTGTTTTAACTCGTGATTAGCCTCGGCAAGCGTTACGATACATCCATTACAAAGCGTGACTATATCTAAACCTTTTTCTTCCGCAAGAGCAATGTTCTTGGCAGCCATCAATATCGTTGTAAAAGAGTCAACGGATTTTACCGGGAATCCACAGCAGGTAAAATCCGGGATATCGATTAGCTCTATTCCCAATTTTGGAGCGATTTTCCTTGTTGAAACTTCATAATTTATCGCTCTTGCCGGAATAGTGCATCCCAAGAAAAACGCATATTTCATTTATCCTCCTCTGGCTTCTCTATATACTGTGAAAATAGTAACCACAGGTTAGCATAGATTTTCACAAGATATTTTAGTTTTTCTTGTTTCTTTAGTTCCTTTGGTTTTTCTCTCATCTTTTCTTAACTTAAACATTTACCTTTACCTAGACCTGTTTTTATCCTCGTGTAATCCCGTGATTTCATCTGGTTTTCATTTACCATTTTCTATATATTTATTAACACCAGTGTTTTTGTATATCGTCTGAACATCTTTGCCTTCGGATTTGAGCACGGGAAGACCCATCTTTTCCCTTTTTTTATTGGCAAAATCGTCGATTTCGTAAAGCCTTCCAAACTTTCCGATTTCTGATGCCTGAGCTACATATCCGGGATGAATTATTCCTTCCTTAACCGCAATGTTTTTTAGAGCATTCATAAGTTCTGTTATCACAACGTCCTGAGGGCACCTTTCCTGACAGATATAACAGGTAGAACATAACCATACGAACTCACTGTTCAATACTTCTTCTTTCATACCGAGGATTGCCATTCTGATTATTTTCCTTGGGTTAAAGGATTCATCGATTGCTCTGACAGGACAGGATGCAGTACAGGTTCCACAAGCATAGCATTTCATCAAATGTTCCCCCCCGGGTTCTTCAGTAACTCTGTATTTGAAACCTGAATCTAACTCTTTTACAATTATCGTTCCTTCACCCATAAGACATTACCTCCTTATTATCTTCTTTTGTTGTAAATAATCAGTAAACTCCATTACATTCTCCTGAAAGGGTGTCATTGCGAGTATTCTCCCATATTAACTCCCGAAGAAATCTCCTATTCTCATTCATTGTTCTCCTGACATCGAAGATCTAATACATATCACCTTCTTTTAGTCAGTATGAGATTGCCACGCCATGAACCATACGGTTCATGGCTCGCAATGACGGGGTTTACTGACTATTAACTTTTCTTTTCTCTATCACATTTAATAAGGACTTTCATTGCGAGAATTCTTAAATATAAACTAACGAAGCAATCTCGGTCTTCGCACTATGAGATTGCCACACCTCGAACCAGACGGTTCAAGGTTCGCAATGACGGGGTTCTCATTACACGCTTACATCTATCATTCCAAGCATCTGCCTATCTCTTAAACCTCTTAGTTTTGCTGCACCGCTTGGGCATACACTAACACAATTACCACATCCAACACAGTTTAACTCACGAACCTTAACTATTTTCTTTTCAATATCTAAATAGCGTGCATCAAAAGGACAGGCTTCTATACAGAATTCGCATCCGCTACACCATCTTTCCACAACTTCCGAGATAGTTCTTCTCTGGATTAAGTCGGTCTCTCTTAAGAATTTGTAGGCATAACCAGCTGCAGAAGTTGATTCATTAATGGCATCTCTTATTCCGGATGGGGAACGGCATAAACCCGCAAAGAATATGCCCTGTTTTTCGGATTCAATAGACCTAAACTTCGGATTGGTTCCGTTAAAGAAACCATCGTTATCAACAGAGACACCAATGATTTCACTAAAGAGATTGTTGTCATATGGTACAATGCCCGTACTCAAGACAAGCAAATCAGGTTCGTATTGCAATTTTTTTTGTAGAATTGTGTCCATTACCGTAATTGTAATTTTGCCATCGCTAACAGAAACATCCGGTTCCTCATCCCTGTTGAATCGTACGAAATTAATACCTTGTTCCCTTGCTTCTGAATATTTCAGCTCCTTTTTTCCATAAGTCATAATATCCCTGTAAAGAATAGTAATATCGATATCTTTATTTTTCTCTTTCAGTATCAAAGCATTCTTTATTGCATCGCTGCAACACACCTTACTGCACCAGGGGTGTTCATCGTTTCTCGAGCCTACACATTGGATCATAACAACGCATTCTTTATTAGTAATCGGTAATTGGTTATTAGTAATTTTTTCCTCAAGCTCCAGCTGAGTAAGTATACGTGCATCTTTTCCGTATGAGTACTCGGTAGGTTTGTATTCCTGTGACCCTGTTGCAACAATTATAGCGCCGGCAGGTATTGATAGCATCTCTTTATTCTTTTGGTTTTTTATGCTTAATAAGAAATCGCCTGCGTTGCCTTCGAGAGATGCAAGTTCACTTCCGTAATGAATGGTGATGTTTTTATCATTTGTGACTTTTTTTGTAAGTTGTTCGAGATAATTTGTTACATTTTCGCCTTCAAGTGTAGTAGAAAGTTTTCGAGCATTACCGCCGAGCCGATCGCTCTTTTCTATTATCTCCGTCTTAATACCCTTATTGCTAAGGTTAGTCGAAGCCACCATTCCGGCGAGTCCTGCTCCAATAATAACTGCTCTGGGCTTTCCTTTTACTTTCGCAGGTTCAGTGGGGATAGCGTATCTCTGTTTCTCAATAAGTGCTTGAATTCTCCTAACAGCCACTTGTTCTCTTTCACTATCGTATGCCCAGGCAATTTGCTCTCTCAGCGGAAGTATTTCAATCATTCCCTGGTTGAATCCGTAGTGTTTGACAACTTTTCTTATCATTACTTCGTACTTTGCAGGAGAACAGGTTGCGAAAATAATTCTTGTAAGCTCTTTATTCTTGACCTTTTCCATAATCTTATCCAGTCGATTTCCCTGGCAAACAAAATCAACTTCTTCAACGAGATTGACATCCGGGATAACCTCGAGAGACTTCTTCACTTTTTCAATATCGACATCCTTTGATATTACACCACCACAATTACAGATAAAAATGCCGAACTTTGGAGTTCTATAATCTATGGGGAGTAAAGGAACTTCCTCTTCCTCTGTTTCGGGATGTTTATCTACGGCAAGAAAACCTGCTGACCTTGCTTCAATAACGGTGCTTTCAATATCTTTGGGCCCCCCTAAACTGCCTGCAACGTAAATATCCTTTTTTAATGTTCTGAAGGTTTCAAAATCCTGCGGGATTACAAAGCCATATTTATCCTTTTCTACACCAAGTGCATCAAGTAACTTCTTTGTATCTTCGTTTATTTCCTGTCCGGTGGAAAGAATAATAAGACCGAATTTCTCGCTTTTCATTTTTCCATTTTCTTCGTATTCAACAAGAAGATCACCATCTGAATTCTCCGAAACCGAGGGAATGCGGAAATTTTTGAATGACACTCCTTTTTTCTCTGCATCAAGGTAATAAGTGTAATGTCCTTTCCCAAAGGTTCTTAAATCCATGTAGAAGATGCAAACATCTGTATCTTTCGATATTTCTTTTATCTTTCTTGCTTCTTTTATTGCGTACATACAACAGGCTCCTGAACAGTATTCCCTGTCCTTGTCTCTGGATCCCACGCACTGAATAAAGGCGACTTTCGAAGGAATCTTTCCATCCGAGGGTCTTTTTAATTCATCAGGTTGCATACTTGCTCTACTTATCAATCTTTCAAAGTCGAGACTTGTTAAAACATTTTTAAATCTGCCATAACCGAATGAAGTAAGGTTTGCGGGGTTAATTTCGGAAAAACCTGTAGTAACTATTATGGATTTTGCAATAATCTTTTCCTCTGTTTCTTTTTGATTCAAATCAATTGCCTTTGTTGGGCAAATCTCAACACATTTTCCGCATTCGGTGCAGATGTTTTTATCTATGTAATATGTTTTAGTAAGATTTCCCGTATAAAGCGTATGAATTGCCTTATGTTTAGAAAATCCTTTATCGAAGGAATTGGGTCCTTCTTCGGGACATACCTGTTCACACAGCATACATCCCGTACATTTGATTTCATCCACATACCTGGGGTGTTTTATTAATGTTACAACTCTACCTTGCTTGGTATCTTCAATAGATTTTACTTCCGTGAGAGTTCTTATATCAATCAAAGGATGGTAAAAATCGCGCCTTAAACACCTGTCGAGTTTTTCATCCGTCGAAAATTGTGGAAGTATTTGACACATACCACAGGCGTCATCAGTAAACCAGGTATCAAGTTTTTCGAGCATACCACCAATAAATGGGGAATTCTCGATAAGTAAAACCTTTTTGCCCAGCTCAGCAGCGGTAAGGGATGCAGTGAGTCCTGCAACACCACCTCCAATTACGACAACTCTTTTCTCCATAACCTTCATTCCTCCGTTTTCCCTATCTTACATTATTCTACAAAAAATTTCAAGTTAAAAATTTCTTCCAACTGAATTATTTTCAAAAGGTCGTCATTGCGAGTGCTTCTTCTCGCTTGGCTTATGCGAAGCAATCTCATACTCGCTTACAGTCAATAGGAGATTGAGTCCTCACTATGTTCATTATCCTCGTGCTTGTCGTCGTTCTTTCTCCTTCAGAGAAAGTTCACGCCCAACTTCGTTGGGGTCGCAACGACGTACAGTTAAATCCTGTTTTATTTCATTTGCTTTATTATTTAAATTCATCCGTATGTATCCGTGGCTGATATGCTAATACTCCTTAGGAAGTTCTTCAAGTTCCTTAAAACTAAATACAGGTCCGTCTTTGCATACATATTTAGAGCCAATATTGCATCTCCCGCATTTACCAATTCCGCATTTCATTCTTCTTTCCAGAGAATTGTATATCATCTCCGAAGAGAATCCTAAATCTTTTAGAACAGGCATCGTAAATTTTATCATAATAGGCGGGCCACAAACAACAGCATAGGCATCTTTTTTATCGGGTTTGATTGCAGAAACCAATTGAGGGACAAATGCCGTAAACCTTTTTTGTCCCTTTTCTATCTTTGTTTTTGAAGGTTCTTTCAAGTTTATTGGTTGCCAGCCGGACTCAGCCGCTTCTTCAATAAGCCCTTTTTCTCCAAACTTCCAATCTATGCATAGATAAAGCTTTATGTCTTCTCTTTTTTCCCACTCCTTCAATTCATCTCTGTAAAGCAGCAAGTCAGGTCTCCTTGCACCATATATGACGGTTATGTCACCATAGTTTACTCTATCTTTAAGTAAAGTCATTACAAGTGACCTGAGAGTGGTAAAAGCAAAACCTCCACTCACGACGAGTATATTTTTCCCCTTGAAGAGGTTTATGGGGTATCCGTTACCAAGTGGTCCTCTTAGTCCTACTTTATCACCTTTTTCAAAATGGTGAATCTCAGTTGTCACAAGACCTGCTTTATTGATGGTGAATCTCAAGAAATCCTCGAAAGGGGCTGAAGCGATACCAAAAGGGGCTTCTCCTTTTCCCAGGACTGAAATTTCACAAAATTGACCAGGTATAAACCGAAAGGCATTTTTGTCCGATAACTTAAGGTCTATAGTTTTAAGAGAGTGATCATCGGATTCGAACCTTGCCATCGTAACTTCAGTATCTATAGGTATATATGGATTTTTCATAATTTATACAAGTTAAATTTTTTACTGCTAATTTTAGAATATGAATTGATCAGTAAGGCCTTTTCACTTTTCATTGTTAATTAATTTAATTGTTTCTCTTATGTCGAAATTCACGGGGCAGTAAATAACGCACCTACCACAACCTACACAGCCATAAAGTTCGAAAAGCGAAGGATAGTAATTGAACTTATGCATTATCCTCTGACGCATCCTGAGTTCTTCTTGTTTTCTTGGATTGTTTCCAGAAGTTTCGTAGGTGTAAATCTTGAACATACAGGAATCCCAGTTTCTTAATCGCTTTCCTCCGTCAATCCTTTTAACGTCCTCGATATCAAAGCAGTAACAAGTGGGGCAGAGGAATGTACAGGCTCCACAGTTTATACATTTGTTTGATATTTCCCTGAAGACATTAGTTTCCCTTGCTCTGTCCAGTTTTTCCTTAATCCCGGATATATCGATTTTTTCAACCTTTTTCTCAGCGATTGATTTGGTCTTTTCAAATTCTTGTTTCCCATTTTTCTCTTCAAATCCGAAAAGGTCTAAAATCTCCTTTTTGCCAATGCCAATGAATTCACTGCCTGTTTCCATTAAGAGCAGATCAGAACCCGACGCATCGAACGGTCCGGAATCAAACGAAGAACAGAAACATGTTTCTTCAGGTTCACTGCATCCAAGCGTGATTATCATTGTATTGTTTCTTCTATTTTTATAATATGTGTCCGGGAGCTCCTTTGTGTCAAAAGTTGGATCGAACGTTGAAATTGCTCTTGCATCACAGGGTCTTATTCCGAAAAGTATTTTTTTCTTTTCAGGGATTCTTACTTCGATTTTTTTGTTCTTATCCCATTTAAACAATTCTTCATTTTGTGGAAGGAATATGGTTTTTGAAGGGATTTTCGATAATAAGGTGGTAAATTTGATCTGCTTCACATCGCTTATCTCGTCAACGCTGTCGCCACGGGGAGCATATACGGCATATTCACCGATTAATTTGTTTAACTTATCATAGAATTTCTTTTTCTGTATTTTTCTCACTTTATGAATTCCTGTTCGTCTTCGAATTTAAATTCTCCAAGTACAGGTTTTTCATCAATGCTTAAACCCGTTTCAAAATTGTATAATTCATTTACATCCTTATTCAATTTTCTGGTTAAATTCAGTATTTTTATTTCCATAGGGCATGCTCTCTCACAGGCACCACAATCCACACATCTACCTGCAAGATGATAGGCTCTTCCGAGATTCCAGAACTCAACATCAGGTGGATTTACACCACCTTCCAACCATTTGGGATTGTTAACATCGACAAAGCAAACTTCGCAATAACACATTGGACAGGCTTCCCTGCACGCATAGCATCTGATACATCTGCTCATCTCTTCGGAAAAATTAGTCCATCTTTCTTCAATTGAGAGTTTTTCAATCTCTTCAATATCAGGAAAGCGATTCGGTTTTTCTTCCAGTTCTTCTCCTGCAAGATAATCGTATATTACAGGATTCCTATGAGAACAGTATTTGCAGTTCGTATAAAGAAATTTTTCATCACTTTCGTTCCGTGTTTTTTTGTCCTTTAGCATCTTTCTTCTATCGAGCATACCTTCACATGGAACACCTATTATATAAACATCTTCTCTGCTCAATTGTCCTTCTACAATAAGCGTAACTATCGCTCTGGTGCAACATCCGTTTGCAACGATGCCGACTTTTCTACCTTTGAATCTCCTGAGATATGTTGCAAGATTGTTTTCACAGAATTTATTCCAAATCAGTTTTCCTACATCTGCGGGATTTTCAATGAATACCGGCGTAGATTTTAAGGGAATTGAACCTTTTTCAAAACCAATTACCACATTTACCAAATTATTTTCAAGAATTCTTTTTACTTCTTTTCTTATATTGTCAATCATCTGTTTTTTTCTCTCTTACCATTTTATGAGCAGGTCCAACCTTCTTCACCTCTTCGGAAACCATTTTGGCTACTTCAGAAAATTTCCCACCCTCCGATGCACTAACCCAGGAAAATTGAATCCTTTCTTTTTCGATTCCAACAAATTCGAGAAGATTTTTTATTAGTGCAAACCTTCTTCTTGCATAATAATTGCCGGTCTGATAGTGACAATCTCCAGGATGACACCCTGATACCCAGACACCATCCAGTCCTTCGTACAATCCTCTTAAAATATAGAAGGGATTAATCCTTCCGGAACAGGGGACTCTTATTACCCTGGTATAAGGAGGATACTGAAGCCGCGAGACACCCGCAAGGTCAGCACCTGCATAACTACACCAATTGCACAGGAATGCAGCTATTTTCGGTTCGAATTTCTTATTCATTTATTCCTCCAAGTGCCGTTAACTCAGCAAGAACTTCTTGATCCGTAAAACCTCGTAGGTCTATGGCATTAGACCTGCAGACAGCAGAACACAATCCACATCCCTTACATAGGGCTGTATTGACTTCGGAAACTTTTCTAATCACACCCATAACTCTTTTCTCGACAACTGATACAGCTTTGTAAGGGCATACCAACTCGCACAATCCACATCCCACACATCTCAGTTCATCAACTTCTGAAACTGTTCCGGATGTTTCTATTGCTTCCTTTGTGAGTACCTGCAAAGCCCTTGAAACTGCTGCATATGATTGAGATATCGATTCGTCAATTCCCTTTGGTGTGTGAGAAAGACCACAAAGATAAATACCTTCGGTAGCGAAATCTACTGGTCTGAGTTTAACATGCGCCTCGAGGAAAAAGTTATCCTCATTTACAGGAACCTTAAAAAATTTGGAAAGTTTCTGATTATTTTCTGCATCTGCTATAATTCCATTAGAGAGAATTAACAAATCGGGTTCAAAAACAATATCTCTCTGCAGTACAGGTTCATAGGTATTAACGCATATATTACCGTTTTTTACGGAGACCTGCGGCTCCCTGTCCTTGTTGAATCGTATAAAAGTGATGCCCAGGTTTCTGGCTTTTTCGTAAAACATTTCCTTAAAACCGTAGGTTCTTATATCCCTGTAAAGAACGAATACATCTGCCTTTTTGTAATTCTCCTTTGTAAGAATTGCATTCTTAATTGCTTCGGAACAGCAAATCCTGCTGCAATAAGGTCTTTCTTCATTCCTTGAACCTACGCATTGAATCATTACAATCTGAAAGGGTTTCTTTTTGTCCATTCCACCGCTTAGTATCTTCTTCTCAAATTCAAGTTGTGTAAGAACTCTTTTATCTTTTCCGTAGAGGTATTCGGTTGGAATGTATTCATTTGCACCAGTTGCAATGATAACAACACCATGTTCAACTTCTTGTTCTATCCCATCTTCTTTTATCGTTGTCTTAAAATTTCCCACATAACCTTCCGAATTTAGTATTTCAGAGTTTTTGTGAATGTGAATAAGTTCGTTGTGTTCCAGTTCTCCATTCACATATTTAAGATAAGCCTGGACATCAAGTCCTTCCATTGTTCTCTGTATGTTGAGTGCGTTTCCACCGAGCTCAGAGTTCCTCTCGACCAGGTGCGTTTCAAATCCACTCTTTGCAATGAGCAGAGCAGCGTTCATACCGGATATTCCACCTCCAATGACAAGTGCACTCTTTGTAACAGGAATAAGATTCGTTGATAGAGGCTCAAGATATCTTGCCTTTGAAATTGCTGAGGATACAAGGTCTTTAGCCTTTTCGGTGGCAGCTTTTCTATCAAGTTGATGAACCCAGGAATCCTGGTCTCTTATGTTTGCCATTGAAAACAGATATCTGTTAAGCCCAGCCTCTCTTATCGTCTCCTGAAACATAGGTTCATGGGTTCTTGGTGTACAGGAAGCTATTACGACACGATTAAGGTTAAATTCTTTTATTTTTTCTTTGATTATTTCCTGTGTGTCTGCTGAACAAGTATAGAGATTATCCTCGGCATATTCAACATTGCGAAGAGTCTTTGCATATTCTGTAACTTCTTTAACATCAAGATATCCACCTATGTTAATACCACAATGGCATACGAATACTCCTATTCGCGGTTTCTCATTGAGAATGAATTTTTCTTCTGGATATTCCTTTTCTTTAACTTCCGTACCCCTTGATACCGCCAGAAATGAGTGTGCAAGACCAGCTGCGCTGCTTGCCTGGACAACCGTTTCGGGTATATCCTTCGGTCCCTGGAATGCTCCACAGACAAATATTCCACTTTTGGTCGTTTCAACAGGACTTTCAAGCCTTGTTTCAGCAAAGCCGTATTCGTTTAGTTTAATGCCTGTCTTTTCGCTTAACTCTTTATTGGATTTGGGTGGATGCAGTCCGACCGACAATACGACCATATCGAATTCTTCCTGTTTCAGCTTACCATCTTCTTCATATTTGATGGTTAGATTATGTGTTTTGATATCTTCCTGAATTGAGGATGGTCGCGCTCTTACATATCTGATTCCATATTCATTCTCAGCCCTATCGATATACCTATCAAAATCTTTACCATATGAGCGGATATCCATGAAGAATATCGTAGGCTTTAGGTTCTTGTCATGCTCTCTGGAAACTACCGCCTCTTTCACTGCATACATACAGCACACAGAGGAGCAGTATGGATAATCTTTATTCCTGGAACCAATACACTGAAGCCAGGCAATTTTTACAGGTGATTTATTGTCTGAACCTCTGACGATGTGCCCCTTTGTAGGACCTGATGCGCACATAATCCTTTCAAATTCAATGCTTGTAACTACATTCTTGAATTTTCCATATCCAAATTCAGTCATCTCCTCGGGCACATATTCGTCGAAACCAGGTGCAAGGATAATTGCACCGACATTTACTGATTTTTTCTCAAGCAGCATATCATGAAGAATCGCTTCCGGTTCGCAAGCTTTAATACACTCCATACACTCAGAACAGCCTGCGCAGTTTAAGCATCTCTTTGCTTCCTCAATTACCGTTTTTTCATCAAATCCAAGTACAACTTCCTTGAAGCTTGCTTTTCTTATGGAAATGTCGATTTTGAGTGGATGTTTCCTTGTCGAATAAGGTATCCCTTCTAAATCTACCTGGATGTCACTTTCGTAACTTCCTTCCCTTTCTCTGCCCTTTTTAAGGTCTTTTTCATTTAAGTATCGGTCGATTGATATGGCAGCCTTTCGTCCCGCCGCCATAGCCTCAATATAGGTTTTTGGACCTGTTACAGCATCCCCACCTGCGAATACCCCTTTTACAGGTGTTTCGAGTGTAAGAACATCGGCATCTATTGCTCTCCATTTCTTATGTATAAGCTCTTCCATACCGAGTACGTCGAGTTCGGGTTCTTGACTAATCGAAGGGATGAGCATATCCGTATTAATGGTAAACTCGCTTCCTTCAATGGCTATGGGTCTCCTTCTCCCGCTTTCATCCGGTTTACCAAGTTTCATCCTGTAGCATTCGATTCCCGTAATTTTGCCATCTTTTCCCATTATGCGTTTTGGATTAGTAAGAAATTCTATTTTTATTCCTTCTTCGAGAGCACCTTCGATTTCTTCCGGATTTGCAGGCATTTCTTTGATAGACCTTCTGTAAACAATGGTAACATTCTTTGAACCGAGTCTCAAAACAGTTCTTGCAGCATCTATGGCTGCATTTCCTCCGCCTATCACCGTTACATTTTTGCCAACCTTTACCTTTTTACCGAGATTCACCTGGCGTAAAAACTCCGTTGCACCGAATACGCCACCCAGGTCTTCACCTTCTACTTTCAACTTTTTTGATATGTGTGCGCCTATTGCAAGAAAAGTAGCATCGTAATCCTTAATCAAATTATCTAAGGGTATGTCCTTTCCTATTTTTGTGTTGAGTTTGATTTCAACCCCGAGTTCTTCCAAAATACCAATTTCCCTTTTGATTACATCCCTTGGAAGCCTGTATTCAGGGATACCAACTGATAACATACCACCAGCAACAGGTAATTCTTCGAAGATTTTTACTTTATAGCCCAGGAGTGCAAGGTCGTAAGCACACAGTAACCCAGCAGGACCGGAGCCAACGATAGCAATTTTCTTACCATTTTCTTCTAATTTTTCTGGTAAAACCGTCTTTTTATTGTTCTTTGTCTCATAATCAGCAAGAAATCTCTTTATCATATCGATGGAGATAGGCTCGTCGAGTTCACCTCTTTTACATTCGGATTCGCAAGGATGATGACAAATCCTACCTGTAATACCTGGAAAAGGATTTTTCTCACGTATCAAAGCGAGTGCTTCATCGAATTTGCTGTCTGATGTGAGAGCAATATAACCCTGGGCATTAACATGAATAGGGCAGGTAGTTCTGCAGGGAGATTCACCTCTCTTGTCAATTCCGAATGCTGCTGGAACAGCCTGCTCAAAAGGTCTGTAAATTGCGTTTCTGTGTTTTAAATTCTCTTCATAGTAATTTGGAAACTCAACAGGGCAGGCTTCTGCACAATCTCCGCATCCTTTGCACTTATCCATAGCAACAAATAGAGGATGCTTTATCAATTTCACCTTGAAATTTCCAGGTTTTCCACCAACGGATTCAACCTCCGAATAAGTCAGCATTTCTATATTTAGGTGCCTTTGGGCTTCCACCAACTTAGGAGAAAGAATACACATGGAGCAGTCATTGGTTGGAAATGTTTTGTCCAGCTGTGCCATAACTCCACCAATACTCAAACGTTTCTCAACCATGTACACGTAAAAGCCCTGGTTTGCAAGGTCTAAAGAGGCTTGAATACCACCGATGCCCCCACCGAGCACCAGAACAGAACCCTTTACCTTTTTCTTATCTGCCATATTTTTTTATGTTATGTATGGTAGTTAGAAGTTTCGTTTTGAGCACACATTTCGTTCATTTGTCATTGCGAGTATTTTCCCGTTTTTTCTAACGGAGCAATCTCATACCTTGCTTTTTCATCTGTAGTGTTAATACTATAGTTTTTTAGTATTCTTTTTTTTTCTTCCTGATGCTATATATTCTACCTTCCTACTTTGTGAAATATATAACAAAGTCAGTCAAAAGTCAAGGGAAATATTCAACAAGCAATTGACAAACGAGCAAAAAGGTGATATTAGATGAGCAATGAAGATTTTTAGGATATTTTCTATTGCATTTCCCGATTTGCATTCCAATGATAGTGTTTATAATATCGAGGATTGCGGAATAGCCGATAAATAGGGCAAAGAAGGACAGAATGATAAAAAAAGCCTTAGGTGCTATAAGAAGTGCACATAGAGTTACGGTGTTTACAGGTGCAGGAATTTCTGTAGAAAGCGGAATTCCTCCTTTTAGAGGAGAAAACGGACTGTGGAACAAATACGATCCGCTATTTCTTGATATCGCATTTTTTAGAGCACATCCTATTAAATCGTGGAAACTAATAAAGGAAATATTCTACGATTTTTTTGGGAAAGCAAAACCAAATCAGGCTCATATAGGGTTGGCAAGATTGGAAAAAGCAGGATACTTAAGTGCTATCATTACACAGAATATTGACAATCTACACCAACTGGCAGGGAGTAAGGAAGTCTATGAATTTCATGGAAATAGTAGAGAATTAGTATGTATGAATTGTTATAAAAAATATGTTGCGAGTGATTTTAACCTCGATACATTGCCTCCCATTTGTCCAAGTTGTGGAAATGTCCTTAAACCGAATTTTGTGTTTTTTGGTGAACCTATCCCTGAACCAGCACGGTCAAAGTCCTTCAGGGAAGCGCAGATAGCAGATGTTTTTTTGTTAATAGGAACTACAGGTGAAATTATGCCTGCTTCCCTGATTCCATACAGCGCAAAAGAAAATGGAATAAAGATTATCGAAATAAACATCCAACCTTCAAATTACACAAATAAAATCACGGATATATTCCTACAAGGTAAGGCGACTGAAAAGATTGCTGAAATGGTTAAGGAATTAATTAATACAAAGCAGGAGAGCTGAATTGCAATATGACCAATAAAGAAATTGACAAATAAGTGAAAAAATGATAGAGTTTTAAATAATGAAAATTTTTATTTCTGTCGTTACCATTATCCTCATAACCGCAGGATTTGTAGGGATAGTTATTCCTGGTTTACCTGCTTCTCCTCTTATATTGTTTGGTGCGATAATTTATGGATTTGGTTTTGGTTTCGATAAGATAGGACTCACCATATATATAATACTTGGTATTCTCACAGGAATTTCTCTAATAATTGATTATTTAGGCAGTTTGTTTGGAGCTAAGAAAATGGGAGCTTCTGTATTTGGTATAATAGGAGCAATTATAGGGCTAATCGTTGGGTTTATAATCGGCAATATATGGGGACTTTTAATCGGTCCATTCATCGGTGCTTTCTTAGGCGAATTGATAAAAAGGAGAAAAGCAAAACCCAGTCTTAAAGCAGGTTTGGGTGCAACTCTTGGATTCCTTGGAGGATTTTTTCTCAGATTCCCTATCTGTATTGCTATGATTGTGCTGATAATATGGGGGATAGTGAAATAGAGCCTCTATTACAGGACAGCTTTCGCAACCAAAGCATAAAGGAACTTATGTTCGCCTATGAACTGTTAAGACAAATGATATAATTTCTGTTTCGCGAAAGGCTGTAACTATTGATATTAAGAATAAAAATAATAGGAGGTTGAAAATGGAGAAAGACGTAGAGGAAAGAGATGTAATTATCGTTGGTGCTGGACCTGCCGGACTTTCGGCAGCCATTTTTACTCAGCTCGATGGCTGGAGCACTCTAATTCTGGAGAGCAATTGGGTAGGTGGACAGGGAACCATTGCTTATACCGTTGCAAATTACCCTGGATTTCCACCAGGCGATGGCAAAATGCTTATGGAAAATATGGAAAAACAAGTGACCTTGTCTCCACCTACCGGTATAGGGGCTGAATTGAAGTATGAGAAGGTTATAGAAATTGATGCTGAAAACCTTATAGTTACTACCAAGACAAATCGTTATAAAGCAAATGCTGTTGTCTTATCCACAGGTAGCAAAATGCAGAGTTTGGGTATTTCTGGAGAGAAACAATTTATAGGAAAAGGAGTGTCATATTATGCTGTTCGTGATGCAGGGAAGTTTGCGGGGAAGAAAGTTCTGGTAGTTGGAGGTGGAAACACGACCGCGAAAAGCGCTCTGTTTGCTAAACGCAAAGCTAATGAAGTTATTCTGATTCACCGGAGGGAATCGATGAGAGCATATCCACCTATGGTAAAGAGGTTAGAAAAAGAAGGAGTTAACATTCGTTACAACACTGAGGTAAAGGAGATAAAAGGTAATGATGAAGTTAAAAGGGCAGTGTTGATTAACAACAAAACTGGTATTGAAGAAGAAATACAGGTTGATTGGGTGGTCATTTGTGTGGGGACAGAGCCAAATACTGAGTTGGCACAAATGATGAACCTTGAGATTACAAAAACATTCGTGAAGGTTGATGCTCAAATGAGAAGTAGTAAAAACGGAATATTTGCCTGTGGGGAAATTACACCTGGTCACCGCCACCTAATTAATTCCGCATCAGAAGGCGCATCAGCCGGAATGGCTGTTAGCGAATATTTGGCATTAGAGATGGTAAAAAAAGGCAAAATGTTTAAGGGTGCTAAGAATGGGAAATACGCAGATGAATATCTATCCATGTTAGAGAAAGATAAACCTCTAGTTTAAGTGAATCTCGTTTCCCATCTGTTTTTTTGTATTATACATTTGATATGGGAAAAAGAATAAAAATATCACGTAGTCCTTCCGGGAAGATTTCAGTCGCAGTTCCCTGTAACCAAATTTACATTGAAAGACTCAAGGTTATAAAAGAGCATTTGAGAAAATTGTAAGCTTATGGATAGAATAGAGAAAGAAGGCAAGATTGAGAAATCTTAACATCTATAAAAGGTATATAGGAACCAATTTCGTATATAAACAAGTTAACTGCAATGCCAAAAAGCGATTATTATGGAACAATTAGAAATTAATAATTTACCTATTCTAAAATTATATACTGCATTAAGAAAAGAAACGTTGCCTGAGAAAGCATGGATCCTTGTAGAAAATGCAAAAGAAAATTGCCTTAAGCTAAATTCGATTGGAATAAAACATTCGATCGACATATTTAGACTTGTTGAGAATAGCGAGAGATTCAATCAGATTACAGAAAAAACAAAAATATCGAAAGACTATTTGTTAAAATTGTATAATAGATTAATGTTTTCTAGATTTAAGCCAATACCATTAACGAAAATTGAAGGTGTTAATAAAGAATACATTGAATCTCTAAATAAAATAGGGATAAATAAATCCGGTAATTTACTTCTAAAATGTAAAACTGAAAATGAACGTATTCTATTATCAAAAGATACTAATATACCAATGAAAGAATTGCTAATTATACTCAGTTTAGCTGATCTTATGCGAAAGTCTGGTATAAAATCAACTAAAGCTCGTTTATTCCTGAATGCAGGTATAAAATCGTTGTTCATGTTAGGACAACAAAATCCTGTCAATTTCAGAGAAAAATTGCGAAAATTTATCTTTGAAACAAAAATTGTAAAAGCTGTACCAACGCAAAAAGAGATGGAATCAGATATAGCATGGTCAAGATTACATCCAATAATTATTGATAGATTCAAGAGGTAAATATGAGAAGAAGAAAAGGTTGGAAAGACAAATAATACTAAATAATTGAAAGATAATTAGAAGAATAAGTCTTTCCAATAATTAACAATTTCACACTAAAAACAATCTTTAGGAGAAGCTTATGATGAAACTATCTTTAATGAAAGATGTCTTTAAAACAGTTAATGAAGATTGGGATTGTGAATTGGCTGGAAATTTAATTAAAAACTGGAATCATGATAAAGATTGGATTAAAATGTGGCGGGCGAGTGCAAACTTTATATGCTTTTTTAGAAATCAGGAAAAAAATTATGTTGTTAGATTTAATAGGGACTCTGAAAAATCAATTAATGATTTAAAAGCAGAAATAGACTTATTAAACTATTTTAGTTTAAAAAATATCAAAATAGCAAAACCTATTATTTCGAATAATCATAAATTTATTGAAGAGTCCAAGTCATCTGTCAAGGTTCAACTTTATTCCCCACCCCAGGTTCAGTTTTATTCCCCACTTTTTCTGAGTTAAATTATAAATGTCACGCTGCAATTTGTCAATATTTAAATCGGTTTTTTCATTCATTTTTTTCAATATTGAGTTGTAGAAACTATTCATGATTCCTTCCTAACTATCCTTTCTCCTTTCTTATTTCTGTATGATTCACCTTCCAGGATAATCTGGTGTGCGTTATGGGCAATTCTGTCCATCACCGAATTGGCTACAATGGGGTC
>Ga0307438_1000012_pt1 | contig 135557 bp, 116 predicted proteins | sample SalMarWE160110MG_FD_202144 | JGI IMG/M metagenome (GOLD analysis project Ga0307438, IMG submission 202144) | Salt marsh sediment microbial communities from the Plum Island Ecosystem LTER, Massachusetts, United States - WE1603-110 | ecosystem: Environmental > Aquatic > Marine > Intertidal zone... | reverse complement strand
ATTACACTTCATAATTTGTTAAAACAGTTGATTTTCCAGTAATTACAATTTTGCATAAGATATTCTTGTGGAAATCTCCGGATTATTGTTAATATCTGCTTATTTTTGAGATTACTGATTAGTTACATTTATTTTAATATTAACAAATTTCAGAAAAAAATCATATAACTTATAATTTTTAATGATAATTTAACAAGTGGCTAATAAATATTATCCGTGAAAGAAAGATGAAACAATTAGAACCTTCAATTCAGGAACAGTTTATTCAGTTTTCCAGAAAGCATCTTCCTGGATATTTAATCAGGTATTTAAAATATCCGGTTGTATTGAAAGTCCTGAGTAAATTGTTGTGCGTCAGGGAAATACTCGGATTAGAAGATAAATTACAGGATCTGGGCGGTCTCGAATTGGTGAATGCAATAATTGATTACACAGGACTTTCCTGTGAATGCATAAACATGGATAAGGTTCCCTCTAAAGGAAGGCTCCTGGTTGTTGCTAATCACCCTCTGGGTGGGGCTGACTGGCTTTTAATAGTGCAGTGTTTGAGTAGCATCCGAAAAGATATTAAGGTGGCAATTAATAAGGATGTAAATACTTTAATTGTAAATATGAGGGATCTTTTTATACCTGTTGACAGTTACGCGACATTTAACGATCTTGCGATAAAACAGATAGGTGAAAGTCTTGAAAGGGAGGAAGCTGTGATTATTTTTCCTTCCGGGGGCATCTCTGTTATGACCAGGGAAGGTGTCAGGGACAGGAAATGGAAAACCGGAGTTGTACATTTTTCAAGAGAGCATCAAACAGATATCTTACCCATTTATATTGGAGGAAGGTTCAGACTTATATTTTATTTATACCCTATCAGATTGCGCCGGCTTTTACTGGTTCGAAATCTATTACACCCGCCATCAAAGAGCGTTAAAATCCTGATCGGGGATAAGGTGCAGCATGAAGAATTATTGAAAGGGGGAAAATTATCAAATATTTCTTCCAGCCTGAGAACTATAACCTATCAACTGGGAGAGAAGAACACGTAACCGGACTTCGTCCGCCATAGCCGGGCACGGGTCACCCGCCTTCGTCCCTGGTCTAGGGACTACGGCGGGCAGAGGGAGACACGCGCCAGCGGAATGACATCCCCCTAACCCCGTTGGCTCCCTTCGGTCACCGAGCTCATCCCGCTAACGCGGGATTCGGTGCAAAGGGGGATCGCTCATCGCTGAGATTCCGTATCTCGCTAACATCAATCTGCCCGTATTTCACATCCAGGAATGGCTCTCCGTTCTTCAATCCGGCATTGCCAAAACCTGTTTCGGTTGAAATAAAAGAGACAAAATCATCACCTATCCTGCTATCGATATAGAGGATACTGTCAACTGCATCATACCGGATACCTGTTAATCCCTGCAGCAGTCCGTAACTCGACATTGCCCGGGCATACCAGTGCCCACATTCATACTCATTGAAAGGGTTCCTAATCCTGCCGTCGTACCTTTTCCTGCATGTGCTCACTATGTCAAGGCCTTCTTTTACCTTCCCCTTCATCATCAGGTGGGACGCAACCTGGTATTCTATGCCTGTCCATACCTCGTTACTGTAAACAAATGGCAGTGAGAGCTCACCTCCTTTTGGCCATGAACACAGGAGTAGCCCCCCATCATTTCCCATTGCGAACGATGGCCTTTGAGGATTGGCATGATCGCTCAGATCAGATCTGAGGTTATACCTGTGAATAGAAAGGAGATGCCCGGTGACCATATCATTATCTATTACTTCTTTTAGCCCTGCGCATGATGCCAGCCACATACCAAGAACGCCGTCTGAAAGGCAGCCGTTACCATACTGGTATTTGGGTCCTTCCCTTATCAATAATTCAGTTGCTTCATCAGAGTAATCAACAGACCATGTTTCCTCGGCCAAAGTAACCGGATCTTTGGCATCCAGCCCGCTGGTTGTTATTTTCTGGATGAAATATTCACCATTAAAAAGATTTTCCTCGTAGTACGTGGTACCTTTTTCAAGCAATTCCTCATAAAGACCGGTATCCTCACCCAGGAAATTTCCCATCTCAATCATTGCCGTCATTGCCCCCAGGTAGAATGATGAACACATAGGGTCAGGGCCCCAGAATTCTATATCATAGGTATTATGATGTGGTTCTTCAAGCACTCCCTTATGCCTGGGATCCCATGTTTCAATACAGTAGTCCATGCTGAGCCTAACATAAGGCCACATTTTTTTTATCCACTTATTATCTCCTGAGATGCGCCAGTCGCGGTAGACTTTCATTATCCCTCCAAGCTGCCCGTCAGAGGCAGCATAAAACTCATGGCGGATTGACCTCAGTGGCAGGGCAGACCTGAACACCTGGTGGCCGGATTCATCCTGGCTTATCATGAACTCCGTTTCCCTGAATGATCTTTCCAATAATGGGAACAGGTGGGGGATTGCCTGGGCGTAGTTCCATACATGTGTACATGAACCTGCACAACATCCACTGTTATCACTGCAACCCTCCCATGCCCACAGCCTGCCATCAGATTGCCTGAGAACAGTAGGTGATTTAAGTATCGTAAGATTTGCCGCAACAGCTTCAATAACTTCGGGGGGAAGGGTTGAGTCATAGAATGCATCACGAAAAACAGAACTTTTTTCCCTGAGATTATCATAATTCAACTGCCAGTACTCAGCTACTTCCTCAATATTACTGAACCTGGATGCATACCATGGCTGGTAATAAGGACTGGAAGGTTCGCAGATCGAATCTCCGCAGCAAACGGTTGCCTGTTGCATGTCTGTCTGTTCATCATTCATTAAATCAGCCCCATACCTGAGTCCTGTATTTGGCACATACCAGGCAAAAAGCAACCTTATTGTTTTGGTTTCACTTTTCTCAAGCTCAAATGGAACATAGAGTGATGCGCCCGGGGCTGCACCGGGAACAGGTTCACCGGCGCTTGTATCACCCTGGCTGATAGCTTTCCATGCCATGGTCATGGGATCCCACCATCCTCCCCTGAACCAGCAATGGTCAACGCTTACATCCGGGTTATCGGTAAATACTGCAAAATCTCCCAGGTATTCAGGGTGTCCGGTAACCGAATCCTGGTGAAGGATGAATCCACCATTTATTGGCATAATATTATTACCTGGTCCCGTTGACATGAAGTTCTTTGCATTCCATGAGAATACAGCATCCAGTCTCTTACCGGATATATTTGTAAAACTATATTCAATGGCTCCAGCCGGGAGAGAGGAATTATCAGCATCACCGGGGACAAATGAGCTCCAGCATTCAAGCGTAATATCCATAGGTATATCTTTATCTTTAAGCGAAACACTTGCAAAAGGGAAACGGGCCATGAATTCGGCATCCTCGAACCGTGGCAAACCGAATGAAGTGCCGGCAGCGCCGTTACCTGTTCCGCTACTTCCAAAAATCTTCCAGTTGGGCAGGGGTCCCTCCAGCACTTTTGTTGCATTGTTATACCCGTTGACATGAATTGCTGCAAAGGTGCAGGGTTCATTAAATATTTCAGGTTTGTTCCTGACAGACATATGGGATATTGCCCCGGTACCTTCAACACAAAACATTCCGGCACCTATACCTCCTATAGGAAAAGCAATCCTGTTCAGGTATTCACCGGTGTACTCCTTGTTGAACTCCCTGCCTTCTTTTTGATTCCTGCTGCAGGAATTAAAGAGGCAGAATATCATAACTGATACGATTAGCAAATGTTTTTTTTTCATTATACCTAATATTTTATTCTTCAGGAATACTATTTCAATACACTAAAGATAGCAAATGACAGTTTATCACAAAAGTACAGGACTTCAATAAGAGGAAATTAATTTGTAATTTTGCAACTCAAATTAATTGGTATATATAATACAACTACCGGATATTATTAACCTGATAGTAATAATAAAATAATGCACTTATGCCGCGCGTATTCAAAGCAATAAATATCGAGAATGAAGAAAAAGATATAAAGAAGGATTACCTTGACCGACATATGCCTCATGTAATTTGTAAAGATAGGGTTAAGAAGGGGGAAGTGTTCAGGGTAAAGGTAAGGATGGGTGAACATTATACTCACCCTGATGATTATGATCATTTTATCAGCACAATTCAGTTATGGAACAGGGAAACACTCCTGGCTGAAACAAGGTATTCATCAGGCGCATACGGAAATAAACCTGCTAATGCAGAGGTTGATTTTTACATTAATGCCCCGGAAGTATCAATGAATTTATCGGCCATGGCTGTATGCACAAAGCATGGCTTATGGCAGAGCGAGGATAAACCCGTGAAAGTTATTTGATATGGCAAAAACGGACACAAAAAAAAGAAGCTGGAGAGATAAATACCGCTTTGCGATATACAATGATAAAACATTTGAAGAAGTATGGCGTATACGCATGACAAGGTATAATGGATTTTTGCTTCTTGTTTTCCTTGTACTTTTTATTGTAGGTATAACCACAATCTTTATCTCATTCACAAATCTCAGGGAGTTTATCCCGGGGTATCCTGATGGCAACACCAGGCGCAATATCATCATGAATGCCCTGCGGCTCGATTCACTCGAAACTGAACTGGAACTGAGAGATCAGTATTTTGCTAATCTGAATGCAATAATATCAGGCAGGGAGCCTGTAGACAGGGTTGCCGGGCAGGATACCACAGCCAATTATGGAGAAATTACCTTCAATAATTCTGCCGAGGATTCTTTACTCAGGCTACAGGTTGAACAGGAAGAACAGTATAACCTAACATTCATGGCAGATTATAACGAGCATAATATTAATCTTTCGAATATTCATTTCTTCCCACCGGTAAAAGGTATAGTATCAGGACATTTTAATCCACGTACCAGGCATTACGGTACCGATATAGTAACTTCTCCCAAAGCAGTGGTTTCAGCGACCCTGGATGGTACTGTTATATTCACGGGATGGACCATGGAGACAGGCTGGGTTATACAGATTCAGCATTCAAATAACCTGATTTCTGTATACAAGCATAATGCCACTTTGCTTAAAGATCCGGGTGATAATGTGGTTGCAGGGGAAGGAATAGCTGTGGTTGGTGATTCAGGTGAATTATATACCTCGGGGCCTCATTTGCATTTCGAGATATGGTATAACGGTGAAGCAGTAGACTCCGAAAATTATATTTTATTTTAATTATACGGAAGGATAAAGTTGTGAAGCGACTCGCTATTCTGGGTTCTACAGGTTCAATAGGCACACAAACACTTGATGTGGTTGAAAGCCAACCTGATAAGTTTACTATTGAGTTGCTCACAGCATACAATAATGTTGACCAACTGGCAGCACAGGCAAAAAAATACAGGCCTGATGCCGTTGTTATTGTAAATGAAAAACACTATAAGGTTCTTAAAGATCAATTATCTGGCCTGCCTGTCAAAGTATATGCTGGCATAGAAGCTGTTGAGCAGGTTATTACCCAGCCGGGGATTGATATGGTTGTTGCAGCCATGGTTGGTTTTTCCGGACTGCGGCCTGTCATAAAAGCTATTGAAACAGGTAAGGATATTGCACTTGCGAACAAAGAGACACTCGTTGTGGCCGGGGAGGTAATTAATGAACTGGTACTGAAACACAGTGTACAATTAATACCTGTGGATTCAGAACATTCTGCTATACTGCAATGTCTTGCCGGTGAGGCTGATAACGTGGTTGAGAAGATAACCCTGACTGCTTCAGGAGGACCCTTCAGACAGTATTCAATAGAAAAGCTTTATCATGTAAGACCAGAGGAGGCTTTGAGGCATCCTAACTGGAATATGGGGAATAAAATTACCATTGACTCGGCTTCAATGATGAACAAAGGACTGGAAGTTATTGAAGCAAAATGGTTTTTTGATCTGAGACCTGACCAGATAGAAGTAATAATACATCCTCAGTCAATTATTCATTCATTTGTGCATTTTACCGATGGGTCCATTAAAGCACAGCTGGGGATACCTGATATGCGGCTGCCAATAGTGTATGCACTTGGATACCCAAATCGCCTCACCACTGACCTTCCAAGGTTTAATATCAGACAATGTGATAAGCTTACTTTCGAAGAGGTTGATACAAAAAAATTTCGTAACCTTGCACTCGCTTATAAAGCACTTGAAAAAGGGGGTAATTTACCCTGTGTCATGAATGCTGCTAATGAAGTTGCAGTGGAGGCTTTCCTGAAGGGGAATATCGGATTTATGAAAATGACAGAGCTGATTGAAACAATAATGGATGGTACATGGTTTATACAGAAGCCGGGTATTGAGGATCTTGAAGAGACCGACAAATTGAGCAGGATAGCTGCCCGGGAGTATATTGAAAAAGCGGATGTGAAATGACAGTGTTGATAAAAATATTACAATTTATATTAAGCCTTTCCGTGATAGTTATTATTCACGAGTTAGGACATTTTCTTTTTGCAAAACTATTCAAGACAAGAGTTGAAAAGTTTTACCTGTTCTTTGACCCATGGTTCTCCTTATTCAAGTTTAAAAAGGGTGAAACGGAATATGGCATAGGATGGTTGCCCCTGGGCGGATATGTGAAAATATCGGGAATGATTGATGAGTCAATGGATCGTGAACAGATGAAGAAACCGCCACAGCCATATGAGTTCAGGTCAAAACCCTCGTGGCAGCGATTAGTGATAATGCTTGGAGGTGTGATCTTTAATTTTATCCTTGCAATGGTGCTGTATGTGGTAGTGCTTTTCTCCTGGGGAGAGACCTACCTGCCAACAGAAAATGTGAAATATGGAATAGTCACTGATTCAATAGGCCATGCAATGGGCCTGAGGGATGGTGATAAAATAGTCTCTGTTGATGGTAACTATATAGAGAATTTCTACCAGATAATTCCTGATATAATACTGAATGAAAGAGAACAGATTACTGTTGAAAGAGATGGGAAATTAGTTGAGGTAAATATTGATAAGCAATTTATACCACAAATCTTAAAAGGAAAGGGAAGAATTGATGCCCGTATGCCATTCATACCTTTCGAAGTCTCAGATTTCATGAAAGTATCGCCCGCAAGGGAAGCTGGCATCAAGGTAGGTGATAAACTGGTAGGTATTGATGGGAAAGAATTCAGATTTAATGATGAATATGTTCATTACCTGGATGATAAGAAAAGAAAAGAAATAACAGCAAATATTTTGAGGGGCGATGACAGCCTGGCAATAGACCTGAAACCCACGGATGAGGGTATGCTCGGAATTGTAAGAGGTACAGCTGGGTTACTTGAGCTGCGGACAGTAAGATATGGCTTCTTTGAATCAATACCTGCAGGTATATCAAAAGGCTTCCAGACCCTGAAAGATTACCTTAAACAGTTTAAACTGATATTTTCAAAAGACACAAAAGCATATGAATCACTGGGAGGATTCATTACTATTGGAAGTATTTTCCCCGGGATATGGGACTGGCAGTCTTTCTGGAACCTCACGGCATTTCTCTCGATAATACTGGGAATAATGAATATCCTGCCAATACCTGCGCTTGACGGCGGACATGTGATGTTTCTCCTTTACGAGGTGATAACCGGACGAAAGCCAAGTGATAAATTCCTTGAATATGCCCAGCTGGCAGGAATGATAATACTTCTTGCATTACTGATATATGCAAACGGGAATGATATTTTACGTTTATTGAGGAAATAGTTTTTTTTAATTAACTTTGTACAGATTACTAATTGTTAATAATTTAGATTATGAACGTTATAGCAGGCATGTTTGGACCAACTGAGATAATTCTTATTGTTCTTGTGGTTGTTATTCTTTTTGGTGGACGTAAGATTCCCGAGCTGATGAAAGGTATAGGGCAGGGTATGAGGGAATTTAAGAAAGCTACCAAAGATGAACAGAAAGAAGAAGAAAAACTGGAGGAGAAATAATCACTCTTATAATTATGATATAAGAGCCTGCCTCAAGCAGGCTTTTTTTAACTGATCATTTATGAAAAGGCTAATTTTACTTACTGCATCCGTCATCCTTGCAACATTGCTCCATTCATGTGGAGATTCGGGTGGTGGCCAGGCAATGCTTCCAAATGTTTCGGGCAGCTCCGGTGAAGTACTGGTGGTCCTTGATAAGGCCAAATGGGATGGCCCCCTTGGTCGTAAAATAATAGAAGTACTTGCTGCTCCTATAGACAGATTGCCACAGCCTGAGTCAAATTTTGACCTGGTCAATGTGAGCCCCAATGCATTCAGTAAGCTATACCAGACGCACAGAAATGTTGTTTTTGTTGATATTGGTGAGGACAAAGAACAACAAGTAACATTCCAGCAAAATACATATGCCTTTTCACAACTGATGATCAACCTGCAAGGCAGGAATGAACAGGAAGTGATAGACCTGCTCGAAAAGGAGGGACAATTGATAATAAATAAAATAAATATCTCTGAACGTGACAGATGGATATCAGTATACAAACGATCTCTTAACAGTGTAATATTTAACAAACTGAGAGATGAATATAAGATGAATATTTATATCCCGGCCAATTTTTCACTTGATGTTGAAGAGAAGGGTTTCCTGTGGTTTTCGTATGAAACACCAACAACATCACAGGCTATACTTATTCACTATTTTGATCATAACGGGAAGAACTATTTCAACGAAGACAGCATAATTAGTATAAGAAATAATATGACAAAGGAAAAGGTGGAAGGCCCGGCCAGGGGATCATATATGGTAATAGAAAACCAGGTCCCGGTAAAATACCGTCTTTTCAGGTTCAGGCAGCGAGATTATGCTGAGATGAGAGGTCTATGGACACTCGAAAACGGATTTATGGGAGGGCCATTTGTTAACCTGGTTACACGGGATGAAGTAAATGACAGGTTTGTAATGCTGGATGGCTTTGTTTACGCACCTAATGATAATAAGAGGGAACTATTGCGACAGGTGGAAGCTATTCTATATACCGTGAGCTTTCCTGATGAATCAGAAATTGTTGTTACTTCCAAAAAATAGGTAATTGCTTATTGCTCAACAGGTTCATATTTCTGGTTTCTTAAAACGGGAATGAAACCAGCCTCCCTGATTATAGCCCTGAGCTCTTCTGCATTGAACATAAAGGATAAACCGGCGGCACTTACAACATTTTCCTCTATCATTACCGAACCAAGATCATTTGCTCCGGCATGCAGGCCCATCAATGCCGCATCCCTGCCCGTTGTAAGTATCGATGATTGTATATTCCTTATATTATTGAGTACTATTCGGCTGATAGCTATAATTCTTATATGATCGCTTATGCCGGTATTATTATATACTCCATACTCACGTGCCAGAACTGTACCTTCGTCCTGGAAAGGCCATGGTATAAAAGTGATGAATCCGTAGTGACCTTCAGGTTTCTGACTCTGGAGATCACGAAGCCTGATAAGATGGGTTATCCTATCTTCAATACTTTCAATATGACCATACATCATGGTGGCAGATGTTGGAAGATTCATTATATGGGCCTCTTTCATTACTCCCAGCCATTCATCCGTGCTGGCCTTGGCCGGAGAGACAATTTTTCTAACCCTGTCAACAAGTATTTCGGCTCCTGCTCCGGGCAGGCTGTCAAGGCCTGATTTGACAAGCTCCTTAAGAATATACCTGAATGACCTTTTTTCGGTCCTTGCCAGGTGTACTACTTCAGGTGGACCAAGTGCATGAAGCTTGAGTTCAGGAAATTCATTCTTGAGGTGTGTGAAAAGCCGGGTATAATACTTCAGGCCCAGTGAAGGGTGCATGCCTCCCTGGAGAAGCAACTGATTGCCTCCCTTTTCAAAAAGTTCTGATATTTTTTGCCTGTACTCATCAATGGTAGTAATATAAGTATCAGGGTCACCGGGCTTCCGGCAAAAATTGCAGAATTTGCACTGCGAGAAACAAATATTTGTAATATTGACATTACGGTCAATCATCCAGCCTGCATTATTACCCGGGACATGTTTTTCCCTTAATAATTTTGCCAGGATCATAAGCTCGGTGAGCGAAGATTCCCTGTAAATACTGACCGCTTCTTCCTGCAGAAGGGGCTCCAGCCTGAGAGCTTTTGTAAATATGTCTTCCCTGCTGTTCATCAAATGACAAAGGTAGTTGATTATCTTATATACGATCAAATTTTATTAACTTTACATCTTTTCAAAATATCTTATATTCCTGTAATGTATCCACGTATTGAAATAACAAAAAAGATATTACCTGACAGTTCAGTAGTAATAATCATTAAAGATGATAAGCTGCCTGAATGGCTGGTTCTTACGAAAACCGAACATGCATACGCCGGGCGGTGTATGGCTGACAATGAAGAGTTAATCCTTATTAATTCTTACCATAAGTTAAGCCTGATAATACAAGAGAAAGAATTTGATGATCCCCACAGAAAATACGAAGAGTTGCGAAGGAAGGCATCAAGAGTGCGAGAGATTCTGAAAGAACATAAGAAAAAAGAAATAGAGGTTGCTTCAGATCATGATATGAATTCGGTGCTTGCTTTCACTGAGGGATTGATATTAAGCTGTTACGAATTTAATAAGTACAGGAAAGAAGAGGGTCAAATTGAGCATCAAATGTATCCGTCTGAGATTTATTTGTTTGGCGACGTTAAAGAAAATGAAGTAAAATGGCTCAATGCTGTTGGCAAAGCGGTTTATTTTGCCCGTGACCTGGTTAATGAACCCAATAATTATCTTAATGCCGTTGATTTCGCTGCTAATGTAAAGCAATATGCCGGTAATGCGGGTGTCCAGGTGGAGGTATATGGAAGAAAAAAGATCGAAGCTTTGAGGATGGGAGGTATACTATCTGTCAATAAAGGGAGTATAGATCCTCCTACCTTCAGTATCCTCGAATGGAATCCTCCTGAACCTGTAAACAGCAAACCTCTTATTCTGGTGGGCAAGGGTGTTATGTTTGATACAGGTGGTATCAACCTTAAACCAACCAATTATATTGAGGAAATGAAAGCGGATATGGCTGGCGGTGCAGTAGTTGCAGCGGTGTTATCAGCTATCGCTGAAGCGGGTATAAATGTACATGTTATAGGACTGATCCCTGCAACTGATAACCGCCCGGGACGTGATGCCTTTGTGCCGGGAGATATAATTACTATGTTTGACGGTACAAAGGTTGAGATAATAAATACAGATGCGGAAGGCAGGTTAATTCTTGCAGATGCCCTCAGTTTTGCAGGAAATTATGATCCTTCACTGATTATTTCCATAGCAACACTTACAGGCTCGGCCGAAAATGCATTTGGAAACCAGGCCATTGCAGCAATGGGTAATGCTGACAGGGAAATTTTTGATCTTCTTGCGGAATCTGGTAATACGGTATATGAACGCCTGGCAGAAATGCCCTTTTTTGAGGAATATGGCGAAATGATCAAATCTGAAATAGCCAATCTGAAAAACCTGGGAGAAAAAAAAGCAGGTGCTATTACTGCAGGTAAGTTCCTGGAGCATTTTACGAATTATCCTTTTATTCATCTCGATATTGCAGGCTGCGCCATATCTCAGAAAGCTGAGCATTACAAACCCAAGGGGGGAACAGGTACTGGCGTCAGGTTACTGGCCGAATTTATCAGGAGATTTGGAACAGTTCAGAAGAAAAAGTAAAAATTGGTATAATAATGAATAAAGAGCAGATTATTGTAGGGATAACACACGGAGATATAAATGGTATAGGTTACGAGGTTATTATAAAGACCCTGATGGATAACAGGATTATGGAGAAATGTACCCCTGTGGTATATGGTTCTCCAAAAGTGGCAGCCTACCACCGCAAAGCATTAAACATAAGCAATTTCAGTTTTAATAACATCAGGGAAGCATCCGAAGCCAACCAAAAGAGGGCAAATATAATTAACTGTCTTGATGATAATGTAAGGGTTGAACTCGGTAAATCAACGTCTATGGCCGGGGAGTCGGCTGTAATAGCCCTGGAGGCGGCTGTTAAGGACCTGGTAGATAATAAAATAGATGTTCTTGTAACCGCACCGGTAAATAAATATAATATACAATCAGAAACATTTAATTTCCCGGGGCATACCGAGTATTTCAAGCACAAGTTTGGTGTAGATGATGTATTAATGCTGATGGTAAGTGAGAATCTCAGGATTGGGGTGGTGACGAGTCATATGCCCTTACGCAAAGTACCTGATAGTCTGAGCAAGGAGAGCATCATCAAGAAGATAAGGATTATGGATAGCTCTCTGACTGTTGATTTTGGTATTCGCAAACCGCGTATTGCGGTATTGTCGCTTAACCCTCATAGCGGGGATTCAGGTTTACTGGGCAATGAGGAGGCCGAGATAATCATTCCGGCGATAGAACAGACATCTGAAGAAGACATACTGGTGTTTGGTCCATATCCCTCGGATGGCTTTTTTGGGTCCGGGGCATATAACAGTTTTGATGGTATAATGGCTATGTACCACGATCAGGGACTTACACCTTTCAAGGCTCTTGCCCTTGGTGAAGGTGTTAATTTTAGTGCCGGTCTGCCAGTAATACGAACATCACCATCACATGGTACAGCATACGAGCTTGCAGGTAAAGGTATAGCATCTGAAGTTTCATTCAGGAGAGCAATATTCCTTGCATGTGATATTTATGAAAACAGGGAAATACACCGGAAAATAAACAGTAATCCCCTCAAGCACCACGACCTTGATACACGGACCGAAATACCAGATGAGCTGCCTCCGGAGGAAGATAACATAAATGGTACATTATGATTGAATATATCAAAGGAAAGATTGCATCCCTTACTCCTACATATGTAATAGTTGAAACAGGCGGACTGGGATATTTTGTTAATATATCGCTTCCAACATTTACCAGGCTGGAAAATATGGAAGAATGCAGGATCCTGATACATGAAGTAATAAGAGAAGATGCTAATATCCTGTTTGGTTTTTACCATGAAGAGGAAAGATATATTTTCAGGCTGTTGATTTCGGTCTCAGGAGTTGGCGCGAATACGGCGCGCATGATGCTTTCTTCAGTTGAGGCCCAGGGGATAGAGAAAGCAATATTGCAATCTGATGTTGGTATGCTGAAAGGCATAAAAGGGATAGGTGCGAAAACAGCCCAGCGAATAATAGTTGATCTTAAAGACAAGGTAGGTAAATCTGCAGATGCAGCTGAAATATTTACGGACGAAGGCAATACTATAAAGGAAGAAGCGTTTACAGCATTAGTGATGCTTGGTTTTCCGAAAAACTCCGTTAATAAGATCCTTGACAAACTCTGGAGAGAGGACAGGGATCTTACAGTGGAGCAATTGATAAAGAAAGCCTTAAAACTTTTGTAGAACTGAACGAAACTGGTATTGAGATCAGGGTCCGTATATAGCGCCAGCCTGGCTGTTATTGCCTTTTTTATCCTTTGTTTCCTCCCGGGAATAATGGTAAGTGGGCAGGATGTGGGCCGCGATACCACCAAAAACCTCAGGTTCCCTTTTAATGACCGTTCAGGAATACCATGGGAACAACAGGTGATATCACCCCTGAAAATGGATATGCCCTCCAATTTCTCCAGTGAAGTAGTATATGATCCTGAGAAAAATGAGTACATATATTATGAGAAGATAGGTAACCTCAACATAAGGCAGCCTGTACATATGAGCCCTGATGAATATTATGACTTTGTTTTTGAAAACTCAATTAGAAACTACTGGCGCTATAAATTTTCAGGTGATGAATCACTGACAAGGGGCTCGCTGATACCACAAATTCAGTTCGGGGGTGAAGCATTTGACAAGATATTCGGGTCAAATACAATAAATATTATACCCCAGGGATCAGCTGAACTTATTTTTGGATTAAACATATCAAGAACCGAAAATCCGACCCTTTCAGAAAAGCTCAGGACTATACCAACTTTTGACTTCCAGGAAAAAATCCAGATGAATGTTACCGGTACAATCGGTGATAAAATGCAACTTGGTATTAATTATAATACTGAAGCCATGTTCGACTTTGAGAACAGGACTAAGCTTGAGTATTCAGGGGATGAGGATGAAATAATAAAAAAGATTGAAGCAGGTGATGTTACACTACCACTGCCGGGAACCCTAATCACAGGGAGCCATAGCCTTTTTGGATTGAAAACAGAACTTCAATTTGGCAGGCTAACGGTAACAAATGTCTTTTCGCAGCAAAAGGGAGAATCCTCAACGCTCCAGATCAAGGGAGGTGCTCAATTAAGTGACTACGAGGTTAATGCCGATGAATATGAAGCAAATAAACATTTCTTCCTTTCACATTACTTCAGGGATATTTATGATGATGCAATGAAAAACTTACCTGTCATAAGCTCCGGAATAAATATTGAAAGGATAGAAGTCTGGATCACTAATAAAACAAGCAATTTTGAAGAAACCAGGAACATCCTGGCTTTAATGGATCTTGCAGAAAATCAGCAACATATCTATAACGAGGTACCAGGTTTCCAAGCTGTACCTGGTAGTGGCCCATATACTGATAATACAGTTAATGGCCTGTACTCACAATTAATATCTGCCTATGCCGACACAAGGGATGTTGATAAAATAACTGATTCCTTTGGCCCACTGTCACAGGACTTTCAAATAGGAACCCATTATGAAAAAATTGAAAATGCGAGGAAACTGACAGAACGGGAATATACTGTAAACAAGCAACTGGGTTTTATATCACTGAATGTGGCTTTAAATAACGACGAAATACTGGCAGTGTCATATGAGTATACCATGGGAGGCCAGGTTTTTAAAGTAGGTGAGTTCTCAACCGATGGTATAAGTGCTCCCGATGTATTATATCTGAAATTGCTTAAAGGGACAAACCTTACACCTCGTCTGCCAACATGGGATCTAATGATGAAGAATATTTATGCACTGGGAGCCTACCAGATAGAGAGACAGGATTTCGAGCTGCATATATTGTACCAGGATGATGAAACAGGTAATTCAATTAATTATATCCCGGAAGGTAACCTTAGTGATCAGATATTGCTGCAGGTAATGGAACTGGACAACCTGAACAGCCAGCTTGACCGTGAACCTGATGGTGTGTTTGATTATGTTGAAGGAATTACTATTGAGCCCTCAAAAGGACGACTTATATTCCCTGTACTGGAACCATTCGGCAGCCATCTCAGGAGCAAATTCACTGACCAGGCCCTTGCTGACAGGTATGTCTTCCAGGAATTATATGATTCGACACAAACAAAAGCTGTGCAGAGTGCTGAAAAGAACAAATTTAAAATATCAGGTACATATTCATCGGCTTCAGGATCTGAAATTTACCTGAATGCTGTTAATATTCCCCAGGGTGGTGTTAAGGTCACTGCCGGTGGTGTTCCTCTTACAGAGAATGTGGACTTTACTGTAGATTATAATGCAGGAAGAGTAGAGATTATAAACCCTGCATTAATCGAATCTCAAACTCCAATCCAGGTATCACTAGAGAGCAATCAGTTTTTTGGTTTCCAGACTAAAACACTGGTGGGTACACATCTCGATTACAAAATATCGAATGATTTTAATGTGGGAGGAACAGTTCTTCACCTTACAGAAAGACCATATACACAGAAGGTAAATTTTGGTGAGGAGCCCATATCGAACACCATCCTGGGTTTAAATACATCCTACAGGTCGGAATCGCAGTTCCTGACAAAAATGGTGGATGCCCTTCCTTTTATTGAAACTAAGGATCCCTCTTCAATAACCTTCTTTGGTGAATTCGCTCACCTTATACCGGGACACTCAAAGGCAATAAGCTCAGCAGGCAATTCATATATTGATGATTTTGAAGCCAGTGAGATACCTCTTGACATGAAAACATATAATGCATGGGTGCTGTCGAGTGTGCCTCAGGGCCAGGATAATCTTTTCCCTGAAGCAAGACTGAATAATGAGTGGACAAGTGGTTTTAACAGGTCAAAACTAAGCTGGTATGTTATTGATCCCCTGTTTCTTCGCAACGGATTAACTACTCCTGATCATATAAAAAACAATCCTGATCTCCAGTCAAGCCATTTCGTAAGGGAGATATATGAGAATGAGTTATTCCCTTTTAAAGAGAGCCCCTCAGGCATACCAACCAATATTGCTGTTCTTAACCTGTCCTTTTATCCTGAAGAGAAAGGTCCCTATAATTATGAGACAACAGCCACGGCTTATTCATCAGGAATAAACCAGGAGGGTCTGCTGAATAACCCTGAAACCCGCTGGGGAGGTATTATGAGAGAGATACTCACGAGTGATTTTGAAACAGCAAATATCCAATATATTAAATTCTGGTTGATGGATCCATTTACGGAGGATCCAATTCATGAGGGAGGCGACCTGTACCTCAACCTGGGAAATATCTCAGAAGATATCCTTCGTGATTCCAGAAAGTCGTTTGAGAATGGACTCCCTGTTTCTCCCGAGGAAATAAACGTTGATACCACATCCTGGGGAAGGATCCCAACAGTGCAGGCGGTAGTCCATGCATTCGATAATGTGCCTGAATCCAGAAAATACCAGGATGTCGGACTCGACGGATTGTCCAATGAGGATGAACAATCCTTCTTTAACCCATATCTGCAGCAGCTGGCAGGTATTGTTAACCAGGAAGTGCTGGATGATATCACCCATGATCCCTCTAATGATGATTTTCACTATTTCAGGGGATCTGATTATGATAGTGAACAACTGGGAATCCTTGATCGATACAGGAAATATAATGGTATGGAAGGTAATTCGCCAACGTCGGAAATGAGCAAAGAATCTTATCCTACCAGCGGATCAACCATGCCAGATATGGAGGATATAAACAGGGATAATAACCTCAGCGAAACTGAAAGTTATTACCAGTACAGGGTTAGCCTAAGACCTGAAGATATGGAGGTAGGTAAAAACTTTATCGTGGATGAAATAGAATATACCGCAACATTTGCCAATGGCCAACAATCCACCGTAAAATGGTACCAGTTTAAAATACCGGTAACCGATTATTCACAGACAATAGGGAATATACAGGATTTTAAGTCTATAAGGTTTATGCGCATGTTTCTGCAGGGGTTTAACCAGAACATTATACTAAGGCTGGCAAAACTTGACCTCGTGCGTGCCGAGTGGCGTAAATATAATATTTCATTCCTTGAGGGAGGGGAAAGAGTCACTGTTCCGGAACCTGAAGACGGCACCTTCGAAATAAGTTCAGTAAGTATAGAGGAGAATGCAGGGAAAGAACCTGTGAATTATGTTCTGCCCCCTGGTTTCGACAGGGTGATTGACCCTTCCAATCCTCAGCTTAGGCAACTTAATGAACAGTCAATGGTGCTCAGGGTCCTGAACCTTGAAGATGGTGATGCAAGGGCTGCTTTTAAAAATGTTAATCTTGATATACGCCAGTACAGGAAACTCAGGATGGAAGTACATGGAGAGGCAATTATCGGGGAGCCCCTCCTCGATGATGAGTTAACGGTTTTCATAAGGATCGGCTCAGATTATAAGGGGAATTTTTACGAGTACGAACTACCTCTGAAACTTACTGCGCCGGGTTATTATAATAAGGATGATGATGATGAAAGGGCAATAGTATGGCCCGAAGATAATAGCTTTAATATCGACCTGTCACTGTTCCAGGAAGCCAAACAGGCAAGGAATGCCGAACTTAACCGCCAGGGTTCATCACTTTCCAGGTCAGACATATATGTTTATCCGAATGATAATGCAAGGATAAGTGTTTCAGGTAATCCAAACCTCAGTAACATAAGGATAATAATGGTTGGAGTACGTAATCCTATTAAAACAAGGAATACAGGTAATGACGATGGTATGCCAAAATCAGGAGAAGTGTGGGTTAATGAACTCAGGTTAAGCGATTTCAATGAAGATGGTGGATGGGCTGCCAATGCGCGACTGCAGACAAGGCTTGCCAACCTTGGGACAATTGACCTGGTTGGCCAGACGAGCACACCGGGATTCGGAAGCCTGGATATGAAAGTTAATGAGAGAAGCAAGGAACAGATTTACAAATATGATGTCTCATCCAATCTTGAACTGGGCAGGTTCTTCCCGGAGGAGTCTGGAGTAAGGTTGCCTGTATATGTAGGGTATTCTGAAAGCCATATTCAGCCACAGTATAATCCCCTTGATCCTGATATCCTGCTGAAAGATGCCCTTGAAAAGCTCGAGCCTGAAGAGAGGGATTCATTAAAAACAATAGCGGAAGATTATACACAGAGAAAAACTATTACTGTAAGCAATGCAGGGATAAACAAACAAAAGGAAAAATCATACCCCTGGGATATTTCAAATTTCTCTGTTAATTATACATTTAATGAGATATTCAGGAGTAATGTAAATACAGAGATTAATGTAGAAAAGAATTACCGTGGAGGGATTAATTATAATTATGATACTGATCCGAAAAATATTGTACCCTTTCAGAATATTAACCTTTTTCGTGGGCAGGTTTTCAGGCTTATCAGGGATTTTAATTTTTACCTGCTGCCCAGACATGTGGGTATAAGAACCGATCTCAGCAGGTATTACAGTGAAGTGAAGACCAGAAATATTAATAACGAATATATCAAGATCAAACCAACATTCAGAAAAGATTTTGAGTGGGCACGGTTCTATGATGTCAAATATGATATTACCAAGCAACTGGAATTTGACTTTACAGCTACAAATATCTCAAGAATTGATGAACCTGCCGGTGGAGTTGACAGGGAAAGGTACAGTGATCAATATCAGGCATGGAAAGATTCTGTTTTGATTAATCTTCGCAATTTTGGAAGAAATACACATTATAATCATATAATAAATATTAATTATAATATCCCTATAAATAAATTACCCCTGCTGAGCTGGTTAAACGGCAACCTGCGCTACCGTGCAAGTTATGACTGGCTGGCCGGTTCCCTTTATCCTGACAGCCTCAACATCAACCTGGGTAATACTATCAAGAACTCAAGTACAGGGACACTGTCGGCCCAGGCTAACCTTACCAACCTGTATAATAAATCAGATTTCCTCAAGAATATTGAAAGGAATACCAGGCCTGGTGCGGCACAGAGAATGCAAAAGGAGTATCGTACTGTCACATACACCCGTGAAAGGGTTGATTTCAGGGCAGGTGATGCCAAGAATATTTACCATAACCTCAGGACAAGCGATGTAAAAGTCAGTGTGTTTAAACAGGATGGTACGGAGGTACAAGGAAAGGTAGTAATTGAAACAGACAGCAAAATCGTTTTTACAGCATCCGAGGATATTGATAATGCCAGGGTGGAAATTGAAGGACAGGTGGAGCAAAAGAGAAGCCCACTGATAGTAGCAGGCGAATACTTAGTAAGGGCATTTATGGGAGTGCGCAATATTTCTGCTACTTACCAGGTCGACCAGGGTCAGATGCTGCCCGGATTTACTCCTGAATCAAAGTACCTTGGAATGACAAAGACCGGTGATGTATTTGCACCGGGGTGGCCTTTCATTGCCGGCTTTAATGACCCTGATTTCTTTGAGAAAGCCCTAAGGAATAACTGGATTACCACCGATACAATCCTTAATACAGCTGCTGTCTCAAACAGGAATGAAACATTCAGTATACGCAGTACCCTGGAACCTTTCCCGGGCATGCGTATCGACTTAACCGCCGATCGCAGATTTGCGCAGTCAGAATCAGCATATTATCGTGCTGACCGCTATGGTAGTTTCCCTGACAGCCTCAGGAACAGGATTATCTCGGGTAATTTCTCAATAACTATAATATCATGGGGAACTGCATTTGAAAAGATAAGTGATAATAACGCTTACAGATCCGAAACATTTGAGAAATTCAAGGAGAATACTTTAGTTATATCAAGGAGAAAAGCCGAGGAAAGGCAGGAACTTGATCCTTCATACGAAGCGGATATTGATCCTGAGACAGGGAACCCGATTGACGGGCCTTATAAAAACGGTTACGGGCTGTCATCAAGGGAAGTACTTATACCTGCTTTCTTTGCAGCATACTCCAGGACTGACCCTGAAAAGGTAAGCCTTGATATGTTCCCGGGCATATTCTCAATGATGCCTAACTGGAGAATTAACTTCGACGGCCTGTCAAAATTTGAGCTTGTACAACGCATCTTCAGTTCGGTAAATATAGCTCACCAGTACAGGAGTACCTTTACAATAGGCTCATATACGACTAACCTGTATTATGATGAGAATGAAGATGGCATAAGCAGGATCAGGGATCTGAATCTGAATTTTATACCACAGTATGAGTTGAATGTGGTTACCATAAATGAACAATTCAGTCCTCTTTTAAATATAGATCTGAACTGGAAGAATAGTCTTACCACACGTATTGAATGGAAAAAATCGCGTACTGTAAGCCTCAACCTAGCAAATAACCAGGTCGCAGATATACGTAATAATGAATTTATCATTGGAACAGGATATCGTTTTGATGATGTGCAGATAATACTCAAAACAGGTGGCCGCCGGCGCCCGCTTACAAGTGACCTGAATGTAAGGCTCGATTTCTCCATCAGGGACAATAAGACCATATCAAGGAAGCTTATTGAGGATGTAAACCAGCCTGTGGCAGGGCAGAGGATATTTTCAATCAGAACAACTGCTGACTATGTATTAAGCGACAGGTTCAACCTGCAACTGTTCTTCGATCATAACCTTAACGATCCTTTTGTAGCAACCACATATACCACATCGAATACCAATTTTGGATTTAGTTTAAAGTTTACTTTGATACAGTGATTGTGCTCGCTTTGCTCGCGTAATTTGTTTCGCTTCGCTCAGCGTAACTGGTCTTGCTAGCGCTCGACGTAATTGAGTTTTAAAAAGAATCTCTAATTGTTAAGCTCTTCAATTTTATTCATATGTGATTCCCAATCAAAGAGATTGAACTTATCGATGATAATTCCTTCAGTGTTTATAAGGAAACATTCCCTGGAGGAAAAATCAGGTCTGTAGCTATCAAGTCCTTCGTCGGCTGTATTATCAGAAATAACAACCAGGTTGCCCTTGAGATCATAATCTCTTGCAATCTCCTTAAATAATGAATCAGTACGGTTAAGACAGATAAAATTTACCTTATCATGGTATTTATCAGTGAAGTTTTTATAAGCCAGAAAAAGATCTTCTTCAGAATAACACATTGTTGTATTTGAAATTACAAGATACTCGCCATGAAAATCTTGTAAAGAAACATCGTCAGAGTTAATAGTGGTAAATCTAAAATCCGGAGCTTTCATACCTACCTGGGTACCCGTAATTTTACTTATATCACTATCCTTTATCAGTATAATATAGCTTCCGTTATTGGTTATATCATGAAACCTGTAATAATTATCATTAAGGTTTAGATACTCACCTGGTTTTATTATATCAGCAGGCATTACAGTATCTTTAGGTACACCCATGTTTTCAATAAGACTCAATCTGGGGAAATAGAAAGCAGTGTTCCACTGTCTGTCAAATGCCCCAATAGCATACTGGTCACCATCAATATTAAACCTTGACACATAATGTTGTGATGTAAAACAGAGTATGCTTTCGCTTAATTGTGAGTAACCAATATTAGCCCATGATGTTGTAGTGATTATTGCAGAATCATTGAATATTTCATGTTCAAATTCAATAAGTGAATTATATGTATGCCAGTCAATTTCCGGGATATGACGGATTGAATCATCGCTGAAATCATAATTATTATTCTGATCAACAACCATAATCTTCTCTTCGTCCCTGTTGGCTGCTAATATCGACAGGTAATTTTTCCCGACAGCAGTTTCTGGTAATAATGTTGTATCACCCCCCAAGAAATGGAATCCTATGTTAAAGTTCGATTTTGTCATTTCACCTTGCAGGAGTTTTTTATAGGAGTTCTGTTTTAAATCAAGGACTACTACAGCAACCTGGGGATCCTCATAATCTTCAGGGATACTATATTCAATTCCGTAATTATTTGCCTGCGGATCATTAAATACAAGTGATCCGGAACCAGGTGTGAAAAAGCCACATCCTTTCTTCTTTTCTGCTCTCAGAATTAATGTGTCAGCGTATGAAGTGAACTGGTTTATATTATTATTCTTCTGGCAACTGTATAGTAATAATAATAGGATTATAAGAATCCCCGGAACTGTTGTTTTCATGAGATCTATTTTTTAATATATCAACTAATTTAAGAAATTAATTAATCCTCACAGACCCAAAGGTGGTAAAAACAATTACGCCCTGCGTTAGCGGGGTCAATTACGCGACCGCAGGGAGCAAATTACTTTGAGCGTAGCGAAACAAGTTACACCTTTAATAATTACCTGGCCTCAGCCTCTACCTGTTATTGTCAGATTCTTCGCCATGCTCAGAATGACAAAATTCAACTTATAATTGTATCAATTAATTTAAAAACTTATTTTTGGCTTTACTTAACAGAAATAATTTAAAAAACCTATTTAGAATATGAAAGTTCCTGACAATTTAAAGTACACGAAAGACCATGAGTGGTTACGTGTTGAAAGTGATCATGCTTTTGTTGGAATTACTGATTTCGCGCAGGGAGAACTGGGCGACATAGTCTTTGTAGAGATTGAAACAGAAGGTGAAACTCTTAACAGGGAGGAAGTATTTGGTACCATCGAAGCAGTAAAAACTGTTTCAGACCTGTTCATGCCTGTCGGGGGTAAAGTTCTCGAAATCAATCCTGCCCTGGAGGACAGCCCTGATCTTGTTAATAAAGATCCTTACGGGGAGGGCTGGATGGTAAAAGTAAAGATAAGTGATCCTTCAGAGATTGACGGGCTGCTTTCACCGGAAGATTATAAGGAACTTATAGGTTAAACCTGATATGGCGAGTAAATACCGGAATATTGGAATAATGGATTGATGGAATAATGGGTTCCTGGTTGCTGACTACTTAATTTTCCAATATTCCAGTATTCCAATATTCCAGTTAAAGTGTTTTCTTTACTTCAATTTCTTTATAGCCTTCAACCACATCTCCAACCTTGATATCATTGAAATTTTTAATGTTGAGGCCACATTCATAACCGGATGCTACTTCTTTAGCATCGTCCTTGAATCTTTTCAGTGATCCCAATTCGCCTGTATAAATCACTATACCATCTCTGATTACCCTGACCTTGGTATTACGGGTTATTTTTCCTTCCCTGACGTAGCATCCTGCAATAGTCCCGACCTTGGTTATCTTGAACACATCCCTAACCTCTACCGTGCATGTTATTTCTTCACGCACCTCAGGTGAGAGCATACCTTCCATTGCAGATTTTATTTCGTTTATGGCGTCATAGATAATAGAATAAAGACGGATATCTATTTCTTCTTTTTCTGCCAGTTTTCTTGCGCTCAGCGATGGCCTTACCTGGAATCCGATAATAATTGCATTCGATGCTGCTGCCAGAAGTATATCTGATTCAGATATTTGTCCTACTGCTTGATGTTGGATGTTTACCTGTATCTCTTCTGTTGATAATTTGATCAGTGAATCACTCAGTGCTTCAACTGATCCGTCAACATCACCTTTAACAATAATATTGAGTTCCTGGAAATTTCCAATTGCTATACGCCGGCCTATCTCATCAAGCGTTATATGTTTCTGTGTACGCATACCCTGTTCTCTCTGGAGCTGGGTTCTTTTAGTGGCAATTTCTTTCGCCTCACGGTCGGTTTCCATTACATTGAATTTATCACCTGCCTGTGGCGCACCGTCCAGGCCAAGGATTAGAACGGGGCTTGATGGCCCTGCCTCCTCTATCTTATGGCCTCTTTCATTATACATTGCCTTTACATGGCCGAAATATGAACCGGCAAGGACTATATCACCAACCCGGAGTGTTCCTGATTTTACCAGTATTGTAGCAGTATAACCACGTCCCTTGTCCAGTGATGACTCAATTACTGTTCCCATTGCTTTCTTATTGGGGTTGGCTTTAAGTTCCAGCATTTCAGCCTCAAGCAGCACCTTTTCGAGTAATTCGTCAATATTTATTCCTCCTTTGGCTGAAATCTCCTGTGACTGGTACTTACCTCCCCAGTCTTCAACGAGATAATTCATCTTAGCCAGTTCTTCCTTAATTTTTTCAGGATTTGCCGTTGGTTTATCTATTTTGTTTATTGCAAAAATAATTGGTACTCCGGCAGCAGCTGCATGGTTTATTGCTTCAACAGTCTGGGGCATAACACCATCATCAGCAGCAACAACAATAATTGCTATATCAGTTATCTGTGCACCACGAGCTCTCATGGCGGTAAATGCTTCGTGGCCTGGTGTATCAAGGAATGTTATCTGCCTTCCCCCATCGAGGGATACACTGTATGCTCCTATGTGCTGAGTAATACCTCCGGCTTCACCGGCAATTACATTAGTGTTACGTATATGATCAAGAAGTTTTGTTTTACCATGGTCAACATGACCCATAACTGTTACGATAGGAGATCTTGACATAAGATCCTCGGGTTCATCATTTTCTTCCCTGACAGCATCGAGTAATTCAGCACTGACAAAATTCACTTCAAAGCCAAATTCTTCAGCCACAAGTGACATTGTTTCAGCATCGAGCCTCTGGTTTATGGATACAAATAAGCCAAGGTTCATGCATGTTTCTATTATCTCTGTAACAGGTATGTTCATCATTGTTGCCAGTTCGTTCACCGAAACAAATTCCGTCACTTTCAGTACCTTCTTTTCCTGTTCCTGCTTTTCGATCTCCTCCTTTTGTTTCTGGCTGATGGCATCCCTCTTTTCTCTCCTGTACTTGGCCCCTTTTGATTTTCCTTTGTAAGTAAGGCGTGCTAGTGTTTCTTTTACCTGCTTCTGCACATCCTCCTCGTTAATTTCAGGTCGTACCTGGGTTTTTCTTTTTCTTTTATCTTTTTTGTCTTCACCTGATGATTTGAGGCTTACTTTTTCTTTCTCTTTTTTTATCCTCTTTCTTCTCTTTTTTGATGCGATCTTTTCATCATCAATATCAATCTTTTTTGCTTTCTGAGTTTTCCTTTTTTCTTCGATTGGAAGGTTGATTTTTCCTACAACAGTAGGACCTGACAGTTTCGTTATCTTTGTTTTTAAAAATGTATCCTTATCAATGTCTTCATCTTCTTTCGTATCTATTTCTGCCTCTTCTTCGCCTACCGGTTCTGCTTTTATGTCTTCTTTTTCTTCTTTTATCTCTTCAGTAGTCTTCTTTACAGCTGCTTTCTTTTCAGGGATTTCCTCTTCGGGTTTTTCTTCCTCTTTCTTCTCTGCTTCTTTTTCAGCTGTTTTCGTTTCTTCTTTTTTAGTTTCCTTTCCCTTTTCAAGGTCAATTTTGCCTACGACATTTATCCCAACCCTTGATTTTTCTTTTTCTTCCTCAGTGCTTTCTTTTTTAACAAGGGCTGCTTTTTCTTCTTTTTTTACCGCCTCTTTCTCCTCTTCTTTCTCAGCAGCTACAGCATCCTTGCTAACAGCAGGCTTTTCTTCTTCAGGCTCTTCAAATTCCTCTTCTTCTTCAACAGTTCCATGGGGCTGATCCAGTGAAACAGTTTCTTTCTTCCTGCTGAGTTCCTTGAGGGTCAGTTTTTCAGATTCTTTTTTTACACTTATATCTGAACTGTATTCCTTGAGTAGAAGGTCGTAAGCTTCAGCCGGTATTTTACTATTAGGGTCCGGACTTAATTCAAATCCTTTTTTATGCAGGAATTCAACAATGGTGGAAATCCCCACGTTGAATTCACGTGCAGCTTTACTTAATCTCGTTGCTTTTTGTCCTTCTGCCATATATCGTTCCTAGGTTTACAGAAAAATTATTCAAATTCGGATTTCAGAATATTTATTACTTCTGAAATTGTTTCTTCCTCAAGATCTGTTCTTTTAACCAGGTCTTCAACTGATAATCTCAAAACTGATTTTGCTGTATCACAGCCTATGGCTTTCAGTTCATCAATGATCCATCCTTCTATCTCGTCACTGAACTCTTCAAGGTTCACATCCTCTTCGTCTTCACTGTCAGGTTCTCTGTATACATCTATTTCGAATCCAGTGAGCTGGCTTGCAAGCTTGATATTAAGACCTCCTTTACCTATAGCGAGAGACACCTCGCTGGGCTTAAGATATATCTCTACTCTCTTTTCATCCTCAAAAAGTTTCAGGGAGCTTATTTTTGCAGGACTCAGGGCTCTTGAGATATATAACTGGAGGTTTGAAGTATAATTGATCACATCAATATTTTCATTTCTCAGTTCCCGCACAATACCATGTATCCTCGATCCTTTCATTCCAACACATGCTCCCACGGGATCAATTCGTTCGTCGTAGGATTCAACTGCCACTTTTGCCCTTTCACCTGGCACCCTGACTATTTTTTTAACAGTGATTAAACCATCGAATATTTCAGGTACTTCAAGCTCAAACAGGCGCTCAAGAAAAACAGGTGATGTACGGGAAAGAATAATATAAGGAGTATTGTTCTTCATTTCAACTTTAATCACAACAGCCCTGATAGTATCTCCTTTACGAAAGTGATCAGATGGTATCTGTTCTGATTTTGGAAGTATCAATTCGTTTCCGTCATCATCAAGAATAAGTATTTCGCGTTTCCATACCTGGTATACTTCCCCGGTAACGATATCACCTATACGATCCTTGTATTTCATATAGATATTGTTCTTCTCCAGGTCCAGTATGCGTGTAGTCAGGTGCTGCCTCAGGGCGAGGATTGCTCGTCTACCAAAATCATGCAGTTTAACCTCATCCGACACCTCTTCACCTACTTCATAATCATCATCTATCTTTTTTGCGTCAGACAATGATATCTGTGTATTGGGATCTTCCAGATCAGAGTCTTCAACTACTTCCCTGTTTCTCCATATCTCAAAGTCTCCTTTGTCAATGTTGACGATAATGTCAAAATTCTCATCCGACCCGTACTTCCTGGCCAGCAAACTTCTGAAGACATCTTCCAGGACACTCATCATTGTTGCCCTGTCAATATTCTTCAGTTCTTTAAATTCTGAGAAGGTATCGATTAAGCTTACATTTTCCATCTCACTTCAAAATCTTAATTATTTTAACCTTATAACTTCTTTAACTGTTTTTATTTCATCAAAATTAAAAGAGATCTCTTCAGTTTCTTTATTCTTTCTCCCGACGTTCACTTCTTTCTGCCGGGATTTCCGCTTCGCTCCAACCTTCGTTGTCTTCTCTAATTCAATCTCAAATCCTTCACCCTCGACATTCCTCAGTATACCCCTGGTCTTTTTCCCTTGGTTGTCTATTACTTCAACGGGCCTGCCTATACTCATTTCATATTGTTCCCTAACCCTGAAGGGCAAGTTAAGACCGGGGGAAGATACGTTCAGCTCGTAATCTTCCCTGTCGCGATCAAGGTTTGCTTCAATATGCCGACTTATACCAGCACATTCATCAATAGTAATACCCGAGGGTTTATTGACCAGGACACTAATCCTGTTCGTGGTCGATACCCTGGTGTCCACAAGGAAAATATCCTTGTCAGCTATAAAATTATTTACCAGCTCTTTTACTATCTCCTTGTTAATCACAATACTTAGCAATAATAAAATAGGGGACTCTGGTCCCCTAAGAAGTCAAACACCCCTCAATCGCCTGCAAAAGTACAAATTTAATATGAAATACACAAAACAAGGTGTGTTAGAGAAAAATAGCCTGCTTTATAAAAAGTTGAGAGAGTTGAGTAGTGTTGAGCGGAATACCGGTGGCATTCCTGTTGAGTTCACTGTGAAGGCTGATCAACTCAACCTTACTCAACACTACTCAGCAGGTCAATCGTAGATTGGCCGCTCAACTTAACCTGGTGGTATTAGATAAATTTTTCCCTTTTCTGCAGGTTAAACAGACCAGCAAGGAGGAACACTATGATGGAAGTGAACAGTATTATTCTGTTATCGCGTACTATATTCGACCAGGCTGTTTCGCTAATGTCTTCGGGAGTACCAAAGGGGTTCAGAAACACATTCCATTTACTGGTTGCAAGAGGTTCCTGGAGGATAAGGAAGAAGAGGCCAAAGATTATCATCAGCGCGGCTGTTCCGTTGCCGCTTCTGACAACGGTTGATATCATAAATGACATAACACCCAGGAAGAAAACAGGAAACAGAACATGATATGTTACTGCAAAAACAGGCATAGGAATTATGAGGAATGAGGATAGTGAAGTGAAAGCAAACAGGATGGCAAAGGTGATAATATAAATAAGTGCGATACGTACAAGCCAAACTTTATACCTGTAATTTGGAATTCCAAAAAGTATTTCTATTGTTCTTGCATCCTGATCGTTCTGAATGCCGAAAACAGCAGGATAAAATACCAGCAGGATACCGCAGAAAACAAAAATTCCATAAAGGTCTTCCACCTTTGAGACGTCTTCGGTAAAGACATAGATAAGAGTCAGTCCGATATAAAAGGCAATAGCCCCAATAAGGAACCATATAAACCTGTTGGCAAAAATGATTTTCAGGTTATACCTGATCATTTTAACAATAATATCGGCCATACTGGCTATCTTAGTTAATCTGCTCATTTTCTCTGATTTCATTTTTACTTTTTCTCAACAGCCACAGGTATGAATCTTCAAGGTTGGGGTTTACTTCAATGGCACTGTAATAGGGTTTATTTTCGGAAATACATCTTACCCTTACACTTCCTTTTTCCGACATGTGATGAACAACCATATGTTCAGATGCAACCTTTCTGAATTCTGATACAGGAACATTAAACTGCCATACTCGTCCCTCGGCTTCTTTTGTCATATGGCTGGGATGACCAAGGAATTTCATATATCCTTTATCCAGAACAGCCACTTTATTGCATGAGCTTGATATATCTTCGATAATATGAGTTGAGAATATAACCACCCTCTCCCGGCTCAGTTCCACCAGGAGGTTCCTGAACCTTATCCTTTCGCGTGGATCAAGGCCTGCTGTCGGCTCGTCAACTACCAGTATTCGCGGAAGGTGAAGCAGTATCTGTGCAATACCAATTCTCTGTTTCATACCTCCCGAGTATGATCCTATTTTTTCATCTTTCCGCTCGTGCATATGCACTGCATTAAGAACATAATGAACACGCTCGTTCCTGGTTTTTGTGTCGGTAATATTTTTCAATATAGCCTGGTGTTGCAGGAATTCCCATGCAGTCATATTTTCATATGTCCCAAATTCCTGCGGCAAATAACCAATTAGTCCCTGCAATTCTTCACGTTTTTCGGCAACATCAAGTCCGTTGATCCATATTTTCCCATAGCTCTGATCCAGTATACCGCATATTATCCTCATCAGTGTTGTTTTACCTGCACCATTCGGGCCCAGCAATCCAAACATGCCACTACCTATCTCCAGGGACACTCCTCCAAGGGCCTTGAATGGTTTACGTACTTTACCTATGAGCGGTGTAGCGAGCACAAGCTTATAATAAGCTTTCCTGAGGTTCCTGAATTTACCTTTCAACCGGTATATATCAGTGCTCTTCTCACTGAGGTATCTACCTGTTGACCAGATCATAAGGCCTGTATACCATAAAAAGCCAATAACGATTACCGCGGCAAGATTATTCCACTTTAGCTGGAATATTATAAGGTTAATAAATGGTACAAGCCAGACTATGGCGATATTAAGGGAACTTTTGAAAAATGGAGGTATTCTTCTCTTTTTCCTGAGAACGGAAGTTACGGGGAACCATATAACAATAAGCATAAACCAGCTTATGATACTGAAGAAGAATATCCAGAAACCTTTTTGTAAATACATGTAAGTAAAATAAACCAGGAATCCGAGCACAGGTATTTGCCAGATAAACTGGTCGAGGTCTCTTAGCGAATCAGGATCCTTTTCCAGGCCAAGGCGGCGTCTTATCTTTTTACCTGCCTTCCATTCTCTTACCAGCCTGGGATCACGGTCATATATCTTGACAAGGCTCCTGATTACTATATTTACAGGTTTACCTTCAGCAATAACGGTATCACGGGCTTTCCTCAGGCTGGTTTTTACAAACCATGTCACGGCAGGGACGAGTATAATTGTCAGAATGGTGGCTATGAGCTTCCACAGGAACTTATCAATATTAAGGTAGATCATTGCAATAAGAAAAATAAAAACAATCAGCATGATTAGTTTTATTTTCCAGGACTGGGACCTGATCCATGATATGGAGTTTTCAAGCCCTGTGTAGAAAGTTGGAATGAAAACCAGCGTAAGCATAGTACTCAGGGCAAGTCCTCCTATAACAGTTATGGCGAAGGAAGCACCAATTATGGAAGCATATTCTGACTTGCCCATGGCCAGGGGCATCAATGCCACTATAGTGGTTATAGCAGTAATTAGTATTGGCCGTACACGTGCCAGTCCTGCCGTCATAAGCGCACGTGATCGTCGGTATCCTCTCTTTCTGAGGATATTTGAGTAATCGACCAGGATAATACCATTATTTACCACCACACCAAGAAGTATAAGAAAGCCCATAAGTGTATTTGCATTAAGCAATGAATTACCTGTAAGAATAAGTGTAATAAGTGATCCGAGTGCAGCCAGTGGTATTGAAAGCATCAGTACAATGGGCATTGACAATGATTCGAAAACTGCAGCAAGGATCATAAATATCAAAAGAAAAGCAATACCTATCAGGTAGTAAAAATCTTTCAGCTGATCTTCTTCATGTATTACTTCAATTGCAATGCCTGAGGGTATGTTCATTCCTGAGATCAGGTTATCTATCTCTTCCCTTGCACCTTCCAGCAGGGTCTTGGATGAATTTATTTCATCATTGAACCTGTAAGTTACTGTAATACTTTTTTCCTGGTTCTCACGGTGAATGTTACCCATGCCGTAGGAAAAAACTATGCCGGCTATCTCTTCCATCTCAACAATATTGCCATCTGCCCCCGATATCTGTAATTGTTTCAGGTCATCAATATTCTTATACTCTTCTTCCTGGTCTTCCTCCCTGTCGTATTTAATTATTATATCATATTCTTCATTATCCTGTTTGAACTTTACTCCTGAGGAATATTCCGGCTGAAATGATGCCAGTTCCAGGGCAACATTATTAAGGCTGATATTATTTCTGCTCATCATCTCAGTATTAAAATTCAGTTGAACTTCAGGTGTGTTATCCTGTATATTGACATTTACAGATCTGATGGTATTCAGATCTTCCAGGTAATATTCCATATCATCGGCCAGATCTCGCATCTTGCTGAAGTCCTGACCTTTGACTATTATACTTTCTGACTGTGTTCCGATACCGAGCATACGGGTAAATCCCTCTCCCGGGTTAACACCGCCGGTACCTCCACCTCCGCCCATTCCTCCACCCGAGGCAATTTCATCCATCGTGATTTCAGCGTCCCCAAAATCATTTACTCTCTCGTATATATCATTTTTTATTTCAGCAAGTTTCCGGTCGCTTTCTTTGTCCCAGTCTTCCTTTAGCTGCACAGTAAGAGAAGCCTGGTCGTCTTCAATTTTTGATATTATATCACCTTTCTCTGGCAGGTTATCAAGTCTTTTCTCCAGTTCTGTCACCAGGGCATCAGTCTTCTCAAGAGTAGAGCCGGCAGGCATTATTATACTAACAGGGAAACTGGCTGTTTCGATTTCTTCAAGTGTATTGATACTGAGTCCCAGGCTTATGAGAAGGGCAGCAAAGAAAACAACCAGTGTGCCTATTATTGTTGAAGCCGGACGACGCATACTTGCCTTGAGAATTAGCAGATAATATTGTATCAGTCGATCATGGATCGATAGTCTTTTGAATATTTGTGATTTACTTTTTTTCGACCATGACAGAAGGTAATGAGTGGCCATAGGTATAAGAAGGAGTGCCACAGCAAGTGATACCAATAGTGTGGATATTATGGAAACCCCTATGTTTTTTCCAATTATTTTTACCAGGAAATTATCGGAAAAAACGAAAGGAAGGAAAACAATAATGGTTGTCAGGGTAGCTGCTATCACTGCCCTGTAAACCTCCCTGGTACCTTTTCTGACTGATTCATCTGTACTTAACCCGCTGCCGGCAAGCCTGTAAATGTTTTCAAGAACAACAACTGAATTGTCGATTAGCATACCTATGGCAAGGGCCATACCAATCAGTGTGAGGCTGTTTATGGTTATTCCGGCTGCATAGAAAAAGTTGAAGGCTGTGAATACAGATACTGGGATTGAAAAGGCAATGATAAAAACCAGTCTCATATTCCTGAGGAAGAACCACAATATTATTACCGCAAGAAGTCCACCAACCAGGGCAAGATTAATTATCTGGTCAATATTCTTCTCCATCACTTCAGCATTATTGTTCTGTACAATTACTTCCACTCCTGATGCTGCAAGCTTTTTGTTAAGGTCATTTATGACCTCAATAGTATGATGCGAGAGATCAATGATATTAGCCTGATTATCGTAAACGAGGTTAATAGTAACTGCATCAAGACCATTAACACGGCTGTATGATTCTTCTTCTTTCACGCCGAAGAATATTTCTGCAACGTCTTTCAGAAGTACAGGCCCCTGTGGGTTTACGATTATATCTCCAATATCAGACACATTGGAATATTCAGCTGATATATTAACAAAAAATCTTTTTTCACCTTCATATACACGACCGGCAAAAACTTTGTCTATACTGTTGGAGGCAATAAGTGACCTGACCCTGTTCATTGTTATACCATTAGCCTTGCAGGCTTCTTCATCAAGTCTTATCTCGATGGAGCTTTCCCTTCCTCCGAATACTTCAACCCCGGCAATTCCGTCAATATTTTCCAGTTCAGGTTTTACGTCTTTGTCGGCTATATTCCTTATCCTGTCGACACCCCCGCTACCTCTTACCTGGAGGTCCATAAACTGGGTGTTGAGCTGCTCCAGGTCGATCCTTATTATATTTATCATGAATTCTTCCGGGAGTGTTTGGGATAGTATATTAACTTTTTCCTGTAACTTGAGATATGAGTATTTAAGATCGGCATTCTGGGTGTAGTAGATCATAACCATTCCATACCTGGAGGTAACAGTTGATTCTATTTTTTCAACATCCTCAAGCGTTCCAACCGCCCCTTCAACAGGTATTATGGCCTGGTTTTCAATATATGATGGATCAACGTCAAGTACTGAACTTACCTGGACTATTAAGGTTGGTAATTGTGCATTGGGGTACAGTTCAACCCCCAGTTGCTGATATGATACATAACCGAGTAAAGTCAGCCCTATAAAGAGCATGCTGATGAGGGTCTTTCTTTTGATTATAAATTCCATAACAGTTTACTCAGCTTGAGGAATTACAGTTTTTTTATTACCGCTTACCATATCTTTAAGTGCATCCAGTGCCCAGTATACACAGGGTATGACAACCAGTGTCAGTATTGTTGAGGTTACAAGACCCCCGATAACGGCAAGTGCCATAGGAGACCTCAGTGAAGCACTTTCTCCGAAGCCGAATGTAAGGGGCAACAGTGCCAGTATGGTTGTCAGACTGGTCATAACAATAGGTCTTATCCTTTGTCCGCCTGCTTCAATTATTGCCTGGCGCCGGCCTAATCCATCCATCCGGAGTTGATTGATCCTGTCAATAAGAATGATCGAGTCATTTACGGCAATACCCGCCAGCATGATAATACCTATATATGCCATAATATTGAGAGTTTTGCCCAGCAGGAAAAAAATCCATACCGATCCTACAACTGCCAGTGGTATGGTAAGAAGAATAACAAAGGGATGAACCAGTGACTCAAATTGAGATGCCAGGACCATATACACAAGAATTATAGACAGTATAAGGGCAAAAGTTAGATTCTTCATTGAATCTTTTCGCTTCAGTTCCTCTCCTGTAATAATAGTCCGGTAGTCAACCGGCAGGCTTATTCCTGCCAGTTTTTCTTCCGTCTGCCTTACTATCTCATCAAAGGGGACATTCTTGTCCACCATGGCATATACATAACTGGTCCGTACCTGGTTATTCCTGTTTATCTCACGGGGTGCCTTTACCCTGTTTATTTTAGCCAGTTCACTGAGTGGTACAGATACCGAACCGGCATTGATAATAAGATTCTGCAGGCTTTCAAGAGGTATTTCTTCCAGTTTAACTGTTATATCCTTTAATTCACCACCCTGTTCAAAGTCACCTGCAGCGGAACCTGTAAGGTAAGACTGCACCTGGGAGATGATGCTTTCTACAGTCACGCTATAATAACTTGCCTTGTACCTGTCGATCACAATATCAACCTCGGGTGTACCTTCATCAAGTGAACTGCTGATATTATATATATCTTCTGATTCTGTAAGCCTGTTTTTTACTTCATCAGTCAATTCCTCAATTACATCCAGATCCTCACCTCTGACTTCAACAACCAGGGGAGATTCATCAGTTCCAAGTGTTGTTTGCAGGGCTGTCTCTTCTCTTTTAAAACTTACCTCAATGTCCTGAAACGAACTAAGCTTTTCCTGTATCAGTTCAATAGCATTATCAGAGTACATTGAATATTCATCAGTAAGAAATACTCTTATCATTGAAGTATTCTCATCCCTGAAAAGATCTGATTCGCCACTGCCTGTTGTAGTAGCCATACCCGAATGGCTGTACAGCATCTTCACCTTATCACCCAGCAGATCTCTAATAATATTTTCAATTTTACCTGTTGTTTCAGCTGTCCTTTCCAGCCTTGTACCCTCCTGCAATTTCAGTTCAATGGTAAATTCTGATGATTGGGCCCGGGGCATGAATTCACTACCCACTTTCGGGAGAATATATGCGGTGGCTGCCAGCAGGATCAGCGATAGAATTATTACCAGTCCTTTTCTTGCAGTTATCTTTTCAAGCCAGCCTGGATACCATTTAAAACTGACTGCCCTTTCCTTCCTTTTTGATTTTTTGTCCTTGAAAAAGGTTGTTACCAGGAGAGGAATAACCAGGATAGCCACAAAGAGGGAAGACAAAAGTGAAAAGGCCACTGTCCATGCCTGGTCTTTGAAGAGTTCGCCCGAAGCACCCTGCAGGTATACTATAGGCAGAAAGACGATTATTGTTGTTATTGTAGAAGCTGTTATTGCACCTCCTACCTGCGCGGTACCCGTTATAGCTGCCTCCTTCAGCGACATGCCAGATTCATAATTACGGAATATATTCTCCAGCACGACTATAGCATTATCAACCAGCATACCTGCTCCGAGAGCCAGACCGCCAAGGGTCATTATATTAATCGTAAGATTATTAAAATACATAAGGTTGAAAGTCGCAATTATGGATATAGGAATGGCTATACTTATAACCAGGGTGGTGCCTATACGCCGGAGGAATATGAAAAGCACGAAAACAGCCAGTATTATACCAAAAAGAGCCGTTTTCTCTACTTCACCAATAGCATTATCTATGAACTGTCCCTGGTCCTGCACTACTATAAACTCATAACCGGGAAGAGCTTTTTTAAGCTCTTCAATTGCTTCTGTAAGTTCTTCAACAGCATTTACAGTATTATATCGGGGCTCTTTATAAATGGATAGTCCTATACATCTCTCACCGTTAATGGTCACGATGTTTTCAGGGTCTTTATTCGCGACGTATACATCTGCAACATCACTCAGGTATACAGGTATTCTCTCTGCAGCATCCAGAGTTTCCACTGAACTTCCGGCCTGGGAGCCTTCAGCTATCTCCCTGAAGCCAAGGATTATATTTTCCAGGTCATCAACTTCTTCAATTACACTTACCCCTTTAACTACATACCTTGTCCCCAGATCGGTTATTGAACCACCCGACACATTACGGTTATAACTGTTTATCTGCTGGGCAATATCACCTGTAGATATATCATAAGCCTCAAGCAAATACTTATTTGTCTCAATAACCACCTCACTTTCTTCATGCCCTGACAGTTGAATATCTGCTATACCTTCGAGCCGGATCAGCTCATTACGGATATAATTTTCGGCTGTCTGCCTCAGCTCATCCATATTACTTATCCTGTCATGTTTCAGGGCCAGGATCATTACCGGGGTGGCATTGGGATTATATTGTGTTATATTGAACTCATCAAGATCGGCGTTCTGGCTGAATGAACTGATATCTTTCTGAAGATCAAGAAACGCTTCATCCATGTCTTTATTCCACGCATATTCAACCACTACCTGTGCTGTACCTACCATTGAAACAGATGAAACATTAATAGCATCTTTCTGTCTCATGGCTATTGACTCAACCTGGTCAACATACTGTTGTTCCATTTCTTCAGGTGGGCGCTCACCGGCCTGCAGTTCAATATATATTTTAGGATTATTCAGATCAGGAAACAAATCTGTTCCGAGCTTCCCAAAGGAGATTATTCCAAGCAGTATAATGCCAAGTACCAGCATAAGTACAGTTACCGGATTTTCAACTGCAAATCGGGCTATTTTTTTCATATTGGAAATGCTTATTTCAGTATTTTAACCTTTGCATTATTACTCAGTGTTTCGAAGCCATCGGTAACAACTCTTTCATTAGTGGTCAGGCCTCTTACAACTTCAACCTCATCATTATTTTCCAGCCCGGTAGAAATAATCCTTTCATTAGCCACACCCCTGTTTACAACAAACACTGTCATCCCCCTCTGTCTTGACAGGATGATATCCTTGGGTATTACGATTACAGAGTCAGCCCTGTTTGTTATAATATCTGCTTTCACAAACATGCCAGGCCGCAGTTTCAGTTGAGGATTATTTATTTCTATGGTACCCTGGAAGGTCCTTGTCTGCGGGTTTATTGCGGGCGACAGCTGGGTGATCTTACCTCTCAAAGTATCTTCAGGCAATGCATAGTTAGTGATTCTTACATCTTTACCGGTCTGGATATCATTAATATATTTTTCTGGCAGGTTAATGTCCAGCAGCATAGATTTGTAGTCCATTATGCCTGCGATTGATGTTCCTGTTGTTATCTCGGAACCCTGGGTATAATATGGCAGTTCAGTAATTACACCATCGAAGGGGGATGTTATTTTCATCTTCTCAATCTGTATACGGGCATTCTCTACTGTTATCTGGGCATTGGTGTAATCGTAACCCGCCTGTTTGAGTTCATTAAGTGTAACGCCGCCCTTCTCGTATAATGACTCCTGCTTTTCCAGGTTGCTTTTGGCAAGCTCAAGATTAAGCTCGTATAATTCCAGCTTAACATTATTTTCGTACTCTTCATCTTCCAGCCTGGCAATTAATGAACCTTTTTTTACTCTATCACCAAGCTGCCATATTCTTCCAGTTGCCGGGTTTTTTTCAAGGTAGTACCTGGCGGCTATCTCTGAATTCAGTTCAATATCTACCACAGGATATATAGTACCGGTGGTACTTACAAATTCTTCTATAGATTTTAGCTTTATATCTTCCACTGATACTGGTATTTCAACGTCAGCTTCAAGCCCGGGATCCTGGTTATTGCATCCGGCGAAAACCAGTGCGAAGAATAGCAGATAAATTAATTTTATTTTCATGACAAGATATTGTTTTGTTATTTATTCCTGCTCAAGTGATTTTATTGGAGTTACCGATTCCTTTTTCTCAAAATCATAAAGAGTTTGTATCTTCAGGTTCAGTAATTCCAGTTTATATGATATAATTGCATTTGTGAGTGAAAGTTGCTTTTCGGAGAGCTGGTTCTGGTATATGTTCAGATCCATTCCGGTAAGGTCTCCGTTCTCATATTTTTCCAGGTTAAGCTCGTATGTTAGCAGTGCATTTTTGACATTTTGCTTTGCTATTTCAATCTGGTTTTTCAGGTTTGTAAGGTTCCTGTACACCTTCCTTATGTTTATAATAATATCGTTCTCCTCCTCCTCGTAGTATATCATCTCTGATTCAATAGATGCCTCGGCAGCTTTGATACGTGATTTACGCTCACCCCAGTCCCATAAAGGTATGGAGAAAGACAGGGAGATCTGCTGGTTATCAGTGGGGTTTGCATATATTTCACCCAGGTTTTCATTATCGCCAAACAAGCCTACAGATAAGTTCAGGTCACCATGAAACTCATTGAGTGCCTTTGTTTGTATAAGCGAAAATTCAGAATTTTCTATATCAATTTCTCTTTGCCTCAGTTCCATCCTGTTGGCCAGGCCATGATCAATAGCAAAAGCAACATCCACATCAATAGTGTCAAGTGAAATATCGGGTATTACAATTATATCGTCATAGAGGCTCATTCCTATAAGCAGTTTGAAGTCATCTTTGGCATCAGCAAGGCTCACCTTCTGGTTATCAACATCGGAACTTGATGTGGCCAGGTTAAGTTCTGCCTGGTATAATTCTTCCCGGGCCGATAAGCCAGCATCCACCTTATTTCTTATTATGTTATAGCTTTTCTTCATGTTTTCAAAGGCTTCTTGAGCTATCACAAGGCTTTGTTGCTGCTGATATACCAGGTAGAAATATTGCGCTACCTGTCTTTCAAGGGCCAGCCTCTGTATAGCATAGTTTAGTTGGGAATTTTCGAGGGCCAGTTCCAGTTCAGTGATCTGCAATTTGGTCCTGTTATATGTGAATAAAGGCTGGTTTATGTTAAGCGAAAGGTTATTGCTAAAACCCTTTGTACGGGTATTATTATACTCACTGTATGAATTTTGCCAGGAGAACCTGTTGGTTAATGATATTGTAGCATCAGTGGCAACAACAGGCTGTGATATTCTGAAAGTACCAAAGCTGGTTGTTGTCTCCCGCGTATTCCACTGAGAAACAAGGTCGCTGAACTCCCTGTTATGAGTATAGTCAAAAGGATTGACCAACAGTGAGAAATTTGATTTTAAAGCTGCCCTCTGTGCATTCAGGTTTTCTCTGCTCCTGACCAGGTTCAGCCTTGTTCTTTTTATGGAAGGGCTGTTTTCTTCGGCTATATCCATAGACGCTTCAAGTGTCAGCCCCTGCTGTGCTCCTGCACTGAAAACAATATTAAGAATTACCGATAATAATAAAATTAACTTCTTCATATGGTATTATTTATAAGAATTTTGTTTTACCCATTTTATTGCATCCCCGCTGACTGTTCTGCTCTCTGACTGGTTTGTCATTATCACCCTTGCAGTGTCGGGTGACAGGTAATAGGACCCGAGGTGGTTCCACCCGTTTTCGGCATTCTCCCAGTCGACTATCATCTCTTCACTTCCATCATCATGCTCAACACTGAAGTGCAGGTCCTGCATAGCGTTCCTGTTATCGCCGCCACGTCTTATCATCATCCTCTGCCCTCCCTGTTTGCCGATATAAGTATATACATCATAGTACCCCGGTTCTTTTATTTCAGCTGTCCAGCTTATATACCTTTCCCCGCTGCCAGCACGTGTATATACTGCTGACTTAACATATGTGCCATAATAATTACTTTGCACTGTCTTTTGCCAGTATTCAGGAGCCCACCAGATGAACATTTCACGATAGCCATTACTGTCATCACCCCTTATCTTCAGCCATTCTTTCAACCTGCCGGATGATGTTTCCTGGTAGATCCTGAACCCGGGGTCTTCATTATCAACTATTATTTCATTTTCCTCATGTAAAAGTGGAAGCCTGTCAAGTATCACTTCTCCTTCAGTGTTGTCATTTGTTTTACCTTGCATAAGGTCCATCAGAGGAAACTGAAGTTCACCCGGGTTATTAATAGAAAAGAGCGTATTCACAAACATACCCCGGGGCTCTGCATCAAGAATGACACTAATCCTTTTCGCCTGTGCTGCTTCAAGCTTTACTATCTTTTCTACATCATTGGTCTGCATACCCCTTCCGGCCATATCTATAGCTATATTACCCCTTCCTCCAGCACTTACGGTTATGGCAACATTGCCCTGCATGCCACGGCCACCTCCGGGACCCCGGCCTCCTGTACGAAAACCTACATTGAATATTCCGGCTGTTTCTTCAGGGTTGGATGCAGTAAAACTCACCTTATATCTTGTCCGTGTGCCAACAACTATTTCGTGAACCACTATGTCAGAAAAAAGGAAACCGGGCTGTCCTTTGCCATTATACCACTGGTCCAGGTACTTGTCAAGATTGAAACCAAAGCTTTCATGCAGGTCTGTGCTGAAATCCTTTATACTGATATTCCTGAATTTATTTTTTTCAAGGTAATCGGAAAACCAGGCGTTGAATTCTTCAATTCCAGCTTCGGCCCGCATGAGATTAAACAGGTAATCACCTTTTACCGTAAGTATTATCCGTGTAGTATCGTTTGAAGGGTTTGAGGCCATTATCTCTGCCATACTGTGGTCCCTGAGGATGGTGTTTGCTTTGTCATTTTCGCTTAGTCCGCCCAGGAACATCCTCTGGAAACCTCCCTGGGGCGCCTCCACTTTCTGAAGATGTGATTCAAACACGGCATTCATAACAGGATACTCATCAGAGTAGAAATTATTTTTATAAAAATAAAAACTTGGTCCCAGTAAATATCTACCAGGCATCCTTGTAGTATTTCCCCTGTTAAACCGGAAATCAGAACTGGTAATAAAAGTGTTCCTGACAAAGTTGTTAAATGCTCTTACCTGAAGTTCCTTATCAGTTATTACCTGGTTACTCCTTTCCATCCTTCTTTTCTGTCTTTTTATGGTCCGGTAGAACCCGGCTTCATTTATTGACGCCAGTTTTTCAGGTAGAAGTATCAATGATGGCTGTACTTCAGCCCTGGTTTGAGTATTCTTTTTCTCTATGGAGTGGAAATAAACAGGCACCTCAACCAGGCTTAGCCTTTTAAATGGGTATTCCGTGCTGAAATTAGTCTCAAGTTCAGTCATTATCCCTGAGATGAGATTCACTAAAGTATCGCCCAGTTCGTTGAGGTCATCCCTGAAGTAATCATGTCCCCTGTAATAATGAGCAATAAAATCAATTGAATCAACACTTATGGTATCACTGACATAATAACCTTCAACAAGGCTTATTCCAGTTAAGGGATTCTCATTGTCAAAATACCAGTAGCTCTCATCAGATGTTCTTTTACCCTGAGATATGGCAACAAGTTCATTATTACGTTTAACTTTAAGTGTATACCTTGTGAAATCAATTAATATTTTAGCAGGGCTTTTTGGATAGAAATTAAGGCCCGCTACAGGATACCAGTGGGTTTCAGGAGTAAGTAAAAGGAAATCATCTTTTTGTATAACCTGCTCTTTATCAACCCTTACCGGACCCAGAAGGAAAGGGTTGTTTTTTATGTCTTCTTTATACCAGGGATAACAGTATGCTTCTTCAATAGCTCCTTCATACCTGAAACTAATGCTTAACGTTGAGTCGGGTTGAAGACCGGGATCAAGGTCAACCAGAATGATATGACCGTCTAAACGGAAAGCGGCAGCTGAGCCATTCACAAGAATCTCTTTTACAGATAGGCCAGGATTGAGCGAGAAGGGCACTTCACTAACAGCTCTGTCATTATTATTAAGGCATTTTAATATTGCCCTGGCAAAAATTTCACGGTCGGCATATTCAATTTCGATATCTGCATCTGTAACCTTTAAGAATTCACCATTCTCATATTTACTGTTGGTTTCAATAACTGTATTTTTCAGGTTATGGGTGTCATAATAATTATCCAGGAAATAATATGCCGAATAAGCAGATAAAGAAAGAAAAACAAATAAAGAGATAAAACTGATAGCCCTGTGGGTTTTTGATTGAGGCAGTCGTTTAAAAATTAGTACTGTGGCAAAGATAAAAACCAGTCCCAGGGATGTATACATAATTCTTTGAGCCAATATTATGTCAATATTGCCGAAGCCGGTGAGACCACTTTTAAAAACAGGGAATCCGAAAAGCATATAATCGAAAAATGAATTCATCCTGTTAAAGAGATAAAATATGTTCAGTGCTGCAAAGCCCAGTAAGAGCAGAAAAGTTATTGCCTGGTTCCTGATAATGGACATAAGTATGTAAGCAAATCCCAGACTGAAAATAAGGGTGGGAATGCTGATAATAAAAAGATATTCAAAATATGAAGCTACGTCGATGCTTGCCTGCTTTGATATTGTATTAATTATAAGACATATGGCCAGAATAAGGATATTCACACCAAGGAAAAGCCTCATTATACCAAGTGATTTCCCGAATATATATTCCAGGTTTGACATAGGCCTTGTGTAAAGCACCTCGTTGGTATCCAGCTTTTTATCTCTTTTCAGGAAGTCAGAGGCAAGAAAGATGACTATTAACGATTGCGCAATATTGAGCATATACAGGTTAATCAGGGGCATGGATGAGGGTATTGCCAGGAATTGCCAGTCTTCATCTCCCACTGGACTGAAAAGCCCGATATTCATTAATGTAAGAATGAAAAGTGCTCCAATTGAAAACAGTCTGAACAGCCAGCTGCGGCGAAGCGTTTTTGCTTCATAGCGGGCAACGGTTCTGATATTATGGATAGAGATCATTTTATTCCGCTTAAATATTTATGTTCACTCCGTTAATTTTATGTTCCATGTAATATACATATGCGTGTTCGAGGTTCGGATCAATGACCTGGCTGTCGAAGCCAGAGACGTCTTCAGCCACCACCTGTGCATCCCAACCAATCTCACTGGGGATTGATGATATCACATGAAAATCATCTTTTATCAGGTCGTATTCTTCCTGCGTGAGCCTTAGGTTGAAAACATGGCCCTCGGCCTGTTTTACAAGATCGCCAGGAGAACCGGAGTAAACCATCTTTCCCTCGTTCAGCAGCGCCATACCCTGGCATGTAGAGGAGATATCGCTTACGATATGAGTTGAAAGAATTATTGTGACATCGTTCTGGCTCAGGTCAGAAAGAATATTCCTGAATCGTATCCTTTCATCAGGGTCGAGACCCGTTGTTGGTTCATCTACTACGATGATCTTTGGATCACCAATAAGTGCCTGTGCTATACCCAGGCGCCTTTTCATGCCACCTGATAATTTATTTGCTTTCCTGTCCCTGGCTTCTAACAAACCAACTTTGTCAAGTAGTTCATCCACCATATACAGCCTTTGCTTCCTGTTTTTAATACCTGCAAGTGAACCTGCATAATCCAGAAATTCCCATGTCTTTAACCGTGTAAAGAAACGAAAATCCTGGGGCAGGTAGCCAAGGTAGGAGCGAAGCTTTTTCCTTTGTTTCTGTATATTTTCACCATTTACCAGTACTTCACCGGAGCTTGGTTTCATAAGGGCAACAAGCACTTTCATCAGACTGGATTTGCCGGCCCCGTTAGGCCCGAGCAGCCCGAACATCCCTTCTTCTATGGTAAGAGTAATATTTTTAACAGCATGATTACCATTTTTATATATTACATCAAGACCATTTATTTCAATCTTCATAGGATATTTATATTTTTTAGGGTATACATTTCATACAATTTATAGGACTCTTTAAAGACATGAAATATTTCAAATAGCTGGTAATATTTTCAATGGTTTTTTGTTTTTAATAATGTTTAACATTACCATAATGATTTTAAATATCTTGCAGGTGTGTAAAAGTAATTTCTAATTTTGTAAAACAAAAGAAATAAAGTTGGATCCAGGAATTAACAAGCTAAAGATATTAAACGATCCTGTACACGGGTTTATTAAGATACCTTTTGAATTCATATTTGATCTTTTAGAAGATCCATGGTTTCAGCGGCTGAGGTTTATAAAACAGCTTGGCCTGACAGATATGGTTTATCCTGGAGCCACTCACAGCAGGTTCCTGCATAGCCTGGGAGCCCTGCATCTTATGGGGCAGGCTCTTACAACTCTTCGTAAGAAAGAAATAAAAATCAGCGATGAGGAATTTGAAACTGCCCTGATAGCAATTCTGTGTCATGACCTGGGGCATGGCCCGTTCTCACATTCGCTTGAGTTTAATATATCGGGAAAGATAAGTCATGAGGATGTATCTTTAATAATAATGAACATTCTTAACAAAAAATATAATGGCAGGATGGATTTGGCCATTGAAATGTTCACTGGCAAATATCACAGAAAGTTTTTTAATGATCTTATATCCAGTCAGATAGACATGGATAGACTGGATTACCTTTTACGTGATAGCTTTTATACCGGGGTGATAGAAGGATCAGTTGGCTCGGACAGGATAATAAGCATGCTGAATATTGTCGACAACAGGCTGGTAGTTGAGGAAAAAGGAGTTTATTCAATAGAAAAGTTCCTGATAGCGCGACGCTTTATGTACTGGCAGGTATATATGCATAAAACTGTCCTTACTGCCGACCAGATGCTTAAAAGAATAATCAGCAGGGCAAGATACCTGATCCTCAATGGTCAGCAGGTGAACTCAACAGGCCCCGTCGACTATTTTCTCAGAACAAAGATAGACAGGCAGCAATTACTTGAGGGTAATAATAATGAGTTTGCAGGAATGTTCTTTAAGCTTGATGACAGCGAGCTGATCTCTTCCCTGAGACAATGGGCAGAGAACACAGATAGAATACTGTCTGACCTGGCAAAAGCATTTTTACATCGCCGGCTACCTGCAATTGAACTTTCTGATAAGCCCTTCCCGGAATCAGGTATGAATACGATTATTGATATATTAAAGGGGATGAATGATTTCAGATCTCAGGATATAGGCAGTTATGTGTATACGGGATGTATATCAAATATTACCTATGCTCCATCTGCCCCAAGTATTAAGATAATGAAGAAAGACGGTTCACTGAGGGAAGTGACGGAAGTATCAAGTATTCTCCGCCATGAGACATTATCAAAAAGTACCACCAGACACTATCTTTGTTACCCGAAAGATATTAGAAGCATCATTAATAAATAAGAAAATTACCAAGTAGAAAAAACTTATATAAAATGAAATTTACAGCAAAAGAAATTGCCAAATACCTTAACGGTGATGTTGAGGGTGACCCTGGAGTGATTGTTAACTCAGTGGCTAAAATTGAAGAAGGTCATGAAGGTGCCCTTTCATTTCTTTCAAATATGAGCTATGAAAAATACATCTACACTACCGGTTCATCGGTTGTTATAGTTGACAGGGATTTCAGGCCTTCTTCACCTGTCAGCGCAACCATGATCAGGGTCGATAATGCATATGAAGCTTTCGCAACATTGCTGACTGTTTATGAAGAATCAAAGCCAAGGAAGAAGGGAATACATCCTAAGGCTGTGATTGAAGATTCAGCCAGGATAGGGAAGGATGTATACATAGGGCCCATGGCTTATATCGGTGAAAATGTTGTCCTGGGTAATCGTTGCTACGTATATCCGAATGCAAGCATTGGCGATAATTGCAGGATAGGAGAGAATACGGTAATTTACCCGGGGGTTACAGTCTACCATGAATGTATTATAGGTAAGAATTGTAATATCCATGCCGGCTCGGTAATAGGAAGTGATGGATTTGGTTTTGCACCCCAGTCTGATGAGAATTATAAGAAGATACCACAGCTTGGTAATGTTGTTCTTGAGGATAATGTTGAAATAGGTGCCAATGTCGTGGTTGATCGTGCAACCATGGGATCAACAATAATAAGAAGAGGTGTTAAGCTGGATAACCTCATACAGATAGGGCATAATGTTGAGGTTGGCGAAAATACGGTAATGGCTGGTCAGACAGGGATAGCCGGATCGACTAAAATAGGTAAAAATTGCATGTTTGGCGGACAGGTAGGTATTACAGGCCATGTTAAGATTGCTGAGGGAACAAAGGCAGCTGCACAGGCAGGTATAAATTCTCATATTTTAAAGGGAAACACCACTGTTTACGGCTCTCCTGCTTTTGAATACAGGAAAGCCCAGCTGTCATATATTATCTTCAGAAGGCTTCCTGAACTTAAGGAGAAAGTAGATAAACTGGAGGAAGATATCAAAGAGATAAAAAACAGATAATCAGGTACGTTCCAAACGAATTTGTTTGATATCAACCATGTTAGCACGGGTTTTTATAGCTCGTTCGAAATTTTTTTATTTCTTTGCAGGCAGATTAATTTGATAAAGAACAGAATTAAATGAGTATAAAAAACCAGAGAACTCTTGCCTCCGAGGTAAACCTGAAAGGGAAAGGGCTACATTCAGGTATTGATGTGAGTATTACATTTAAACCTGCTCCGGTAGACCATGGTTATAAGTTTTGCAGGGTCGATCTGCCTGATAAACCAGTTATTCGTGCACTCGCAGAAAATGTTACGGATACCACGAGGGGGACAACCCTTGAGGAGAATGGAGCATCCGTTGCAACAATAGAACATGTGCTGGCATCTTGCTACGGTATGAACCTCGATAACGTGCTTGTTGAGATCGATGGACCGGAAGCACCTATCATGGGAGGCAGTGCAATGAAGTTTGCAGAAGCTATTAAAGAAGCCGGGATAGTTGAACAGAAATCACTAAGAAAGTATTTTGAGGTAAAGGAAAAAATTGTCTACTCCGATGAAGAACATGGAGTTGACCTGATAATATATCCCGATGATCATCTAAGCATAAATGTCCTTATCGACTATAATTCGAAAATACTGGGTAACCAGTATGCAGTACTTGACAATAAGGATGATTTTGCTGAAGAGATATCCAGAAGCAGGACATTTGTTTTCTTCCATGAGCTTGAGCCACTGTTCAAAGCAGGCAGGATAAAGGGAGGCGACCTTGATAATGCTATAGTGATACTGGAGAAAGAAGTTCCGCAATCTGAGATTGATCGCATTGCCAGGATGTTTAATAAACCAAATATTACTGCTCACAAAGAGGGGATATTAAATAATACGGCTCTACGTTACCCTAATGAACCTGCACGTCATAAACTCCTTGACCTGCTTGGAGATATGGCCCTTGTAGGCCAGCATATAAAGGGTAAGATTGTGGCCACCAGGCCAGGTCACCTGGCAAATACTAACCTGGCCAGACTGGTAAGGCAGGAAATCAAAAAAGCAGCTTCCAAAAAAGATATTCCTGTTTATGATCCAACTGTGCAACCTGTATTCGGAATTGATGAAATTAAGAAAAGACTGCCTCATCGATACCCGTTCCTTCTGGTGGATAAGGTTATTTACAAGGATGAGAATTCGGTAGTGGGAATAAAGAATGTTACCTTTAACGAATTTTTCTTCCAGGGGCATTTCCCTGATGAGCCGGTGATGCCGGGAGTACTGCTTGTTGAATCAATGGCACAGGTAGGAGGTATGCTTTTGCTTGGTGATGTAGAGGATCCTGAAGATTGGTCAACATATTTTCTTAAGATAGATAAGGTAAAGTTTAAGCAAAAAGTTGTGCCGGGTGATACACTTGTTATAAAACTTACTATGTCTGAACCTCCGCGAAGGGGAATTGTATCTATGTATGGACATATATATGTTGGTAATAAACTTGTTGTTGAGGGCGAAATGGTTGCTCAGGTAGTAAAAAATAAGAAATAATGATTTCAGATCAGGCTTTTATACATCCGGATGCCAGTCTTGGGAAAGATGTTAGAGTTGATCCCTTCGCTTATATAGCAGGTGATGTTGTTATCGGACATGGTAGCTGGATTGGTCCCAATTCCACTGTTCTTGATGGTGCCCGAATGGGTGCAAACTGTAAGGTTTTTCCGGGAGCAGTAATATCAGCCATACCACAGGATATGAAATTTGCCGGTGAGATAACAACCACAGAGATAGGTGATAACTGCACCTTCAGGGAAGGAGCTACAATAAACAGGGGAACAGTAGCTCTTGGAAAAACTATCATAGGTAATAACTGTCTTATGATGGCCAATTCACATGTAGCACATGATTGTATAATAGGGAATAACTGTATACTGGTGAATAACGTATTGCTTGGGGGCGAAGTGCATATAGACGATTATGTCATTATGGGTGGTGGTTCAGCAGCCCACCAGTTTACAAGAGTGGGAGCGCATGCAATGATAAGCGGCGGTGCCATGTTCAAAAAAGATATTCCACCTTATTCAACAATAAAGAATGATCCGGTCGGTTTCATGGGGCTCAATAAGGTAGGATTGAAGCGGAGGGGGTTCACACAGCAGAAAATTGATGAAATAGAAGAGATCTACAAAGTAATCTATTTCAGCGGAAGGAATATCAGCCAGGCTATACAATACCTGAAAGACAATTTCAAAGTCACAGACGAATTGAATTACATTATTGACTTTATCTCAAATTCAAAACGAGGCATTCTTAAGTCGGCAATCAAGTGATTACAGTATTAAATGTTTGAACGTTTGAGCGTTTGAGAATTGTGTTAATCAAACATTCAAACCCTCAAACCTTATATTATCGTACCTTTGCCTCAAATCACATAGTTATGTCAGAAAAGGAACAATCCGGGGAGCAGGGTTTCGGGAAATATATTCTTATGAATGAATTAAGAAACAAATACAAGACAGTATTTGATGACAGCGGATCAGGAAGTGAAGTTTCAAGTATCCTCTATCTTGAGGGTATCCATTTCAACCTTATGTATTTCCCCCTGCGGCACCTGGGATATAAATCGGTAATAAATTCTATTGCCAACCTGTATTGCAGGAGCATGGTGCCTGTTAGTATTAATGTAAATCTCGGGGTGAGCGCACGTTTCAAGAAGGAAGATATTGAAAATATTATTGAAGGCATCTCGCTTGCTTGCCAAAGGTATGAATTAAAAATATCATCACTTGATCTGAGCAGTTCACTTACGGGACTGGCAATAAATATTGCATCTTCAGGAAAGGAAGCCGGTAAGGTTAAACAGCTTAAACCTGAGGCAACGGATCTGGTATGTGTAACCGGTGATCTGGGTGCTGCATTCCTTGGCCTTCAGTTGCTTGAACGTGAAAGGAAGGTATTTGAAGATACCGGTGGTGCTCAGCCCAGACTTGAGGGTTTTGAGTATGTTATTGGGCGCCAGTTAAAACCTGAATTAAAAACTGAACCGCTGGATAAATTAAGGGAGGCCGGCGTAAGCACCGGTATCATAAGAGCAGTAAGGGATGGCATAGCATCCGAATTAATACATATAACAAGAGAAACTGGCATGGGATGCAGGATCTACCATGACAGGTTGCCTATTAACCGTGACACTGCAGCAGCCGGGAGGGAGCTGGGCTTTGAACCTGTTATTGCTGCTCTTAACGGGGGTGATGATTTTGAATTCGTTTTTACTGTTCCGGTGAATGAACATGAAAAGATTGATAAGACAGGAGGTCTTAGCATTATTGGCCACCTGGTCAGGAAGGAAGAAGGTAACAGCCTGGTCCTGCCGGATGGCAGCCTGGCCGAGATGAAAGCACCTGGATTCGATACGGTACCCTGAGTCCAGTCTTCAGTCTCCAGTCTTCAGTCTTCAACCGAGAATTGCGAGCTTGCCGTAAGGCAATCTTCCATCACATCTTTTCATTCCAGTATAACCTTCTTATTTTTTGGATATTTCACCGTGTAGGTCAGGATATACTCTTTTGATTCCCTGGCAGTTATGGTGGTTTTCCATTGCACCTCTCCTGTATACTCATTAAAAACACCTCCTGAAAGCTCTTCTGCTTCAACTTCAATATCCTTGTTCTGCGATACAGGCACCTGGTCGTTGACAATTATATCAATGGGGGTTGATTTATTATTTCTTATAATAATCTTATAGGATCGTGTATCTATCCTGTTAACACCTATAGTCCTTACAGTTGTATATTCCTTTCGTCTTTCCCTTTCTACGGTAATGCTGTTATCAATACCCAGGGATACATTCAGGGTATCAGATATCTGGTCTGTATTCAGCATGGTAGTCCCTGTAAAGGTATTCCCAAAATAGATATTGGCTTCCCCGTTCAACAGGTTTAATGATTCCCAGTCTGAGATATCGGCTGTAAGAAACGCTTCCTCCCTGAGTTTGGGAACTGAGACATATTTATAATTAGATTCCGCTGTCAGTCGCTGCAGTTCAATGGTATTGGTTTTTCCATCAGAGCTGATGTTCTGGGGCATATCGACTTCAAATGAAAATGCGGTACCGGTATTTATAATATTTACCGGGGGTATGCCTGCTCCTGTTGTTTCCGCTAACTCTTCAAGATCGAAAGCCATCTCGGTTTCAGGAACTGCATCCATTGCTTTTGGACGTGCCATGCTTCTCGCTGTACTGCTTATGCCACGTATCATTATGGGCGTATAAAAATCCAGGTAGTAAGGGAATAATTCCGGGACATCACCTGACTCAGAGGGACTTGCATTGGAAAAGCTTAGTATAGCATTGCTCCAGTCACTGCCTGTACTCTGCTTCACATTCGCCTTATAAAAGATTTTCACATCCTCGTTTATATCATCCACCCTTATGTCATATGAGGGATACCATCCTGCATTTGTAACAAGGTAACTGAGAATTATTTTAGCTGCAACAGTTCTGGGGGCTGATACTGAAATTATTACTTCAGAGCTTGGTGTTCTTGATTTTCTGACATTTCCATTCAACTGGTTCTCGAGCTTCTGTTTTTCCTGTTCATATTTATTTATCAGCCTGTTCTTTTCAAGTATGCTTTTCCTCACCGATTCTATCGAAGAAGCATACAGGTCGGTTATGCTTTTTAATTCCTGTGCAGTTATATTTTCATTTTTTCCGCCGATAATCCTGTTAGCTGTCAGAAAAGCCTCTTTTTCCATGAGGATTTCTATACCGGTTCTTTCATCCTCAATATTTATCTTTAATTCCTCAATCCTGCTTCGAAGATTTTTCACTTCTTCCGATTCCTCCATGTTCTCCAGGTAATTCATCTGGTTATTTACAGAGACTATCATGAAATCACCTTCTCCCTTTACCTGCATACTGGAGGGATCAGTATAAGGTGACAACCCAGGGATCCTTAATAGCGATTTCCCCTGGCTGATATTAACAGATGCCTCTCTTGTTACCTGAGCCCGGTCGGGGAAAACACTTACGTTCTTGATTTTACTGTTAAGGTTGGTATATTCCTGTCCGGAGATTGTTGTTACAAAAAATACCAGAGCAAAAACGGATATTGATTTTTTCATGGGATTAATAGAGTTAATTATTTCAACTATTGCCAAATTAAAGCAAATGTACAAAAAAGGTTTAAGGCTAGCTTATTATTTGCACCCGGCACTCCTTACATAGAGCTTGTCGGTGCAAAACAGGCACCCAATATCAGGTTCTTATTATATCCCTGCCAAATGGTGAAAGTGCTATGGCTGCAAGCTTGAAATGTTGCATGCCAAAAGGTATTCCAATAATAGTAATGCATAATAATAGTCCAAAGAGAGCATGTGACAGGGCAATTGCAAGTCCGCCCAGCAGTAACCAGAGGATATTCATTATTATATAAAGGCAACCTGAGGCCCGTATATCGGTTCTGACTTCAGTACCAAAGGGCCAGAGGGCAAATACACCAAGCTTTAGTGTCTGAACACCAAAAGGGATACCTATAATAATAATCATAAGAGCCAGGCTGGCAATAAAATATTCAACCGATATAATAATGCCACCAAAGATAAGCCAGATGATGTTTCCGAGAATTTTCATAGGTTTCAAATAATCAACTAAAATAATAATTTATGGGTTCATGCAATAAGATACTTTCACCTCCTTTTATTAAGTAGCTGCTCAAAATTTTGTATTTTTGCCTGTTATTTATTTGGATTAAATACAATTAATGAAACAATACCTGAATTCTATCTGTTAGCATTAAGGAGAATTATATTAAATATAATTTGTGGATATGGAAAAGGAACAGGATAAAATTATAAATGAAGTAACTTCCGGTGAGTATAAATATGGGTTTTATACCGATATTGATATTGATACTATACCCAAGGGTCTTAATGAAGATGTTATTAAGCTTATCTCGGCGAAGAAGCAGGAACCAAAGTGGATGCTTGAATTCAGGCTGAAGGCCTATAAGACCTGGCAGAGCAAAAAAATGCCTGAATGGGCACATTTGACCATACCTGAAATAAATTACCAGGACATAGTATATTATGCAGCTCCAAAACAGAAGGCCAGATTGAACAGCCTTGATGAGATAGACCCTGAGCTTCTTGATACGTTCAATAAACTTGGAATCCCGCTTGAAGAGCAGAAAAGACTAACAGGAGTGGCTGTTGATGCAGTGATGGACAGTGTATCTGTAAAAACAACCTTCAAGGAAACCCTGGCCGAACAGGGAATAATCTTTTGTTCATTCAGTGAGGCAGTACGTGAGCATCCCGATCTGGTAAAGAAATACATGGGAACGGTGGTACCATATACTGATAATTATTTTGCAGCTCTGAACAGCGCGGTATTCAGTGATGGTTCATTCTGTTATATTCCAAAAGGAGTGAGATGTCCAATGGAATTATCTACCTATTTCAGGATCAATGCTGCACATACCGGGCAATTTGAGCGTACATTGATAATGGCTGAAGATGACAGTTATGTCAGCTACCTTGAAGGATGTACTGCCCCTAGGAGGGATGAGAACCAGTTGCATGCAGCCATTGTGGAAATTATTGCAGAAAAGAACGCTGAAGTTAAATATTCAACCGTACAGAACTGGTATCCCGGAGATAAGAAGGGGAAGGGAGGAGTATATAATTTTGTTACCAAGCGTGGAATATGCAGGGGTGAAAATTCGAAGATATCGTGGACACAGGTGGAAACAGGTTCTGCCATAACATGGAAATACCCTTCATGCATACTGAGAGGTGACAATTCAAGCGGTGAATTTTATTCTGTTGCCGTAACCAATAATCACCAGCAGGCTGATACCGGGACAAAAATGATACATACAGGTAAAAACACCAAAAGTATTATTGTATCAAAAGGGATATCGGCAGGCGAAAGCCAGAACAGCTACAGGGGACTTGTGAAAGTACTCAAAAATGCATCCAACGCACGTAATTTTTCGCAGTGCGACTCACTGCTGCTGGGAGATAAATGTGGTGCGCATACTTTTCCTTCTGTTGAAGTGGATAACCAGACAGGTATAGTGGAGCATGAGGCTACCACTTCAAAGATAGGAGAGGATCAGATATTCTATTGCAACCAGAGAGGTATAAGTACCGAAAATGCGGTAGGATTAATAGTAAATGGCTATGCAAAGGAAGTACTTAATAAACTGCCAATGGAGTTTGCAGTGGAGGCACAGAAATTATTGCAGATAAGCCTTGAAGGCTCGGTAGGATAAACAAAAGATGAGTTATGAGTTATGAGTTTAATAAATAGACCCGATTCAACAATTAAACAATTCAACAAAATAAAATATGTTACAAATTGAAAACCTGAAGGTTGAAATAGAAGGCAAAGAAATACTGAAAGGTATTTCACTGAGCGTTAAAAAAGGGGAGATACATGCTATTATGGGGCCCAACGGTTCAGGTAAGAGTACCCTGGCCATGGTCCTGGCTGGAAAGGATTTTGGAAATATTACCGAGGGTAGAATAACTTATATGGGTAGAAACCTCCTGGAAATGGCGGCTGAAGACAGGTCGAAGGAAGGAATATTTCTGGGATTCCAATACCCTATTGAGATACCGGGAGTGAGCATGGTCAATTTCATGAAGACAGCACTTAATGAACACAGGAAATACCGGGGAGAAGAACCTTTATCTTCATCTGATTTTCTTAAATTAATGCGTGAGAAGAAAGAATTGGTAAAAATTGAATCAGGACTTACCAACAGGTCAGTAAATGAGGGATTTTCCGGCGGTGAGAAAAAAAGAAACGAAATATTCCAGATGGCTATGCTTGAACCAAAACTCGCAATACTGGATGAGACAGATTCAGGTCTCGATATTGATGCACTGAAGGTAGTGGCTAACGGCGTTAATGAACTGAAAACCTCTGAAAATGCCACGATAGTTATTACCCATTACCAGAGGCTGCTGGATTACATAATACCGGATGTAGTACATGTACTATATGATGGTAAAATAGTTAAGACAGGAGGTAAAGAACTGGCAATCGAGCTTGAGAAGAAAGGTTATGACTGGATAAAGAAGGATGTTGATGTCGTAAATTATGGATAAAAGAGAGGCAACAATACAAAGGTTCTCTGACCTGTTCAGGGATAACAGCAGCAGGATTGAAAAGAATTCTGCAGGCCTGATAAACAGTTTCCGGCAGGATGCTATGAGACAATTTACTGAACTGGGGATACCCGACCGGAAGAATGAATCATATAGGTATACAAATCTGGAACCCTGGTTTAATGCAAACTATAAATCATACTTTGTCCCCGAGACAGGAGATTTTAAGGCTGCTGAAAACTTCAAGTGTGAGGTAACTGAGCTTGACAGCTACGACCTGGTACTGCTTAATGGCTTCGCCCCTAAATACAATGGAACACTGGCTGATTTACCTACAGGGATATGGGTGGGTAGCCTGGCTGAAGCCGCAGAGAAATATCCCGGCATTGTGGGAAAACATTACGGTAAATACGCACATAACGGAAGAGACGGACTTATTCCCCTGAATACAGCTCTTGCCTCTGATGGAGTATTTGTATACGTGGAAAAAGGAGTTTCACTCCCAAAACCGATACAGATCATTAATCTTGTTCATTCAGACGGGGATATGTTTGTGCAACACCGTAACCTTATAGTTGTGGAAGACAATGCAGAGTTGCCAATGATAGTCTGCGACCATGCCCTGTCGCCACAGAAATTCCTGACGAATGCAGTTACCGAGGTGTATGTGGGCGAAAATGCACATTTTGATATTCTGAGGGTTCAGAATGAACATAATAATGCTGCCAAACTGACCCATACATTTATTCACCAGGAAAAGAACAGCTACGCTGTATCAAATAATATAACTCTTCATGGCGGACTGGTACGTAACAGCACCTACCACAGACTGAACGGGGAAGGAGCTGAATGTAATGCCTTTGGACTGTACCTGACCGACAGGTGGCAGCATATCGATAATTTTGTAAGTATTGATCATGCTTCCCCAAACTGCATAAGCAACCAGCTTTTCAAGGGTGTGCTTGATGATTATGCCACCGGGGCCTTTAACGGACGCATACTGGTTAATAGAGGAGCACAAAAAACCCTTGCCTACCAGAAGAACAACACTATCCTTCTTACCGATGATGCAAAAATGGATACCAAACCACAATTGGAGATATATGCCGATGATGTAAAATGCAGTCATGGTGCTACTGTTGGACAGCTCGATGAGGATGCTATGTTCTACCTGCGCTCAAGAGGAATAAATAAGGATGAAGCCAGACTGATGCTTATGTTTGGCTTTGCCCATGAGGTAATAGAAAATATACGCACTGAAGCTTTGCGGGAGAGAATTGATGACCTGGTGCTTAAACGGTTAAGGGGTGAACTGAGCAGGTGTGCAACATGTACTATTAATTGTGATAAATAATACCCCCCTGTGTTCGATATAAACAAAATAAGATCCGATTTTCCCGTACTCGCCAATGAAGTATATGGTAAACCACTGGTATATTTTGATAATGGTGCTACAACTCAGAAACCTGAATCTGTAATAAATGCTGTAACTGAAGCCTATCGTACATATTACAGTAATATACACAGGGGAGTACATACGCTAAGCGACATATCGTCTGAAAAATATGAGTCGGCCCGCGAAAGAGTAAGGTCTTTTATTAATGCAGCTTCAAAGGAGGAGATTGTATTTACTGCGGGTGCAACGGCATCAATAAACCTTGTTGCATTCTCATTCGGGGAACGATATATTAGAAGAGGTGATGAGGTCCTGATATCGGAACTGGAACATCATGCCAATATTGTGCCATGGCAGATGATGTGTGAGCGAAAAAATGCTCACCTTAAGGTGATACCTGTTAATGATGACGGCTCATTAAGACTTGAAGAACTGGATAAGCTTATTACTGATAACACAAAGATAGTGGCTGTAACACAGGTGTCAAATGCCCTGGGTGTTATCATACCTGTAGAAAAAATTATTGAGAAAGCACATGAACATAATATCCCCGTGCTTGTCGATGGTGCACAGGGAATACAGCATGGACATGTTGATGTGCAGGAACTTGATTGTGACTTTTATGCTTTTTCGGGACATAAAATCTACGGACCTACAGGTATAGGAGTACTTTATGGTAAAAGAAAATGGCTCATGGAACTGCCACCTTACCAGGGTGGTGGAGATATGGTCGACCGTGTGAGCTTTGACAAAACCACATATAATAAACTGCCATTTAAGTTTGAAGCAGGGACTACAAACTTCGTCGGCGCAATAGGCATTGCCAAAGCCCTGGATTATATTGAAGCTGTGGGTATGGCAGATATTATAAAGCATGAAAAAGAGTTGACAGAGTATTCAAACAGAAGGATGAAAGAGATAAGTGGGATTAAAATATACGGTAATACAAAAGAAAAAATATCCATATTGTCTTTCCTGATCGATAGGGTACACCAGTACGATGCAGGCATGATACTGGATAAGATGGGAATAGCCGTCAGGACAGGATCTCATTGCGCACAGCCCATTATGACGAGGTTTGGCATTGAAGGTACCATACGTGCCTCAATGTGTTTCTATAATACCAAAGAAGAAATAGATATACTGATTAAGGGAATAGAAAAAGTGAAGATGATGATGTTATGAGCTATCGTGATATGACAATTGAAGAAGTACAGAATGAAATTATTGAGGAATTCTCCCTGTTTGATGACTGGATGGACAGGTATGACCACCTGATAGAAGAAGGGAAAGACCTTCCCGTAATAGAAGAGAAATATAAGAAGAATGAATACCTGATAGAGGGATGCCAGTCGAGGGTGTGGCTTTATCCTGAGTTTATTGATGGAAAGGTTCACTTCAAAGCCGATAGTGATGCAATTATTGTAAGGGGTATAATAGCCATGTTAATTAAAGTGTTATCAGGAAGAACACCGGATGAAATAATTGACACTGATCTTTATTTTATAGGCAGGGTGGGCCTCAGACAGAACCTGTCGCCGACGAGGTCAAACGGTCTGCTGGCAATGTTAAAGCAGATGAAACTGTATGCAATAGCATATAAAGCAAAACAGAAAAGCTGAGAATATTATGGAAAACAATGTATACATGGAAACGGAATCAAGAATCATATCTGTTTTGAAATCAGTTTATGATCCTGAAATACCGGTTAATATATATGACCTTGGCCTGGTATACGATATCAGCCTTGATGAAGAGAATGTAGCGAACATTACAATGACACTTACAGCTCCAAACTGCCCCATGGCAGATATGATAGTTGAAGAGGTGAAGTACAAGGTGGCAGGTACCAGGGGGGTAAAAGACTGTCATCTAACCCTTACCTTTGATCCACCCTGGGATAAAAGTATGATGACCGACGAGGCAAAGCTTGAACTGGGGTTTCTCTAGGGATATGAGCGATGAGATAAAAAACAAAGCATTTAAACTGGGTTTTGATCTGTGCGGTATAGCCCGGGCAAGACCGCTGGATGAATGCAGGGATAAACTGGACAACTGGATTAATAATGGTTTGCATGCTGGCATGTCTTATATGGAACGCAACCGTGAAAAAAGGATTAATCCCGCATTGCTGGTTGATGATGCCCGTTCGGTTATTGTTGCCGGCATGAATTACTTTCGTGAATATAAACCCGGCGATAATCAACCAGTATTTGCCAGGTATGCACTTGGACAGGATTATCACCAGGTATTGAAAGACAGGTTATATATATTATTGGATTTTATCAGGGAGAGGAAACCCGGTACAGAAGGTAGAGTATTTGTTGATACTGCCCCGGTGCTGGAAAGGGCATGGGCGGTTGAAGCAGGCCTGGGATGGACCGGGAAGAACAGTATGCTGATAAATAAGGAAACAGGCTCTTTTCTCTTCCTTGGAGTGTTGATCATAAATACAGAGCTGGATTATGATAAACCCGCCCCGAGTGATTATTGCGGTACATGCAGGAAATGTATTGAGGCCTGCCCGACAGCAGCTATAACGGAAGACCGAATGATCAATTCCAATAAATGTCTTTCTTACATGAGTATAGAACATAAAGGCGAACTGCCCCATGAATATGCAAAGCATTCTGGCAGGAGGATCTTTGGCTGTGATATTTGCCAGGAAGTGTGTCCATGGAATACAAAAGTAAAAGAAACCACTATTAAGGAATTCAAACCTCTGCCCGAAATATTGAATTATATCACAGAACAGTGGAAAAGTATAACGAAGGAGGAATTTAACAGGGTTTTTAAGGACAGTGCAGTATTGAGAACGGGCTATGAGGGTTTCATGAGAAACATAAAATCAGGCAGAGGCTAGGGCTGAGGCTAAGGTAGAGACGCCCATCTTGGGCGTCCCAAGAATTGGGATAAAAGTTGTAACTTGGATACAAATGTTAAATCTGATGCAAAAATTAATTCTCCTCATTTCCCTTTCTGTTTACCTGCTAAGCGGATGTACACAGGACCGTTATCAGTTTAATCTTGAAAATATCAGTTCAGAAAATCTCAAATTATCTCCGGAGTATTATACTGATAATCCCGATTTACATTCCCCGGCATTATCGGAGACAGGCCGGGAACTGGTATTGTTAAAAGTTGACAGCAACCGTTATACATGGGTTGATGCTACTGTTGAGAACGGAGAGCCATTCGATTACAAAAGAAATTTATATGGCAAGGGGAACCAGCTAATGGCCGATGAGGAAAATTTTCCCGGCCTTGCACGTACGGGGATCCACTCTGAAAAGGAATTACGCAACACAAAAAGCATAACCGGACGTTCAGTATCACAGATTACTGTTGATGGAAGACCATGGGGCTCATCCGGTGTGGGATTTATGGGTGATGATGAAACCATCATGTCAGTGATCCGGGCCGATAATAATACAGTGTGGAGCCTTGGCCTCACACATGCCGACATGGCAAGGCCATTATTCCACCTCTGGAATATATCGAGGGAATTTGAGAATTACAGTACTGATACGGTAACAGGCGATCAGTTACAGATGGCTGCCCTGCTATATAACGGTAACGAGGTAAAGGTTGAAATTACCGGCAGCCGGGGCTGGCAGGAATCAATTTTCAATGATGAGATCCTGGGTTCAGGACATATCGAAATTTGGAGAGAAATAAATAGGGGAGAACATGAGTTTCTAAAGGTGCATTACGGTCACCTCTCACAGGAACAGTTAAAGGAACTGCAGAATATGCTGTTCTATATACATACCGGCGTGATGGTATTCTTTTATATAAACCGTTACGGGTTCTATGAGGGACATACCGAATACCGGGTGGATCCCGTGACTGTTTCACTGGTGTTTGGACTGAGATCACTTGAAGACGTCCATAGGGCAACCGGCGGTGATCTCTACCGCTATTTTATCACACACTTTACCAAAAACCCCGAGTAAGATGAAATTAATATCCAAGCTCATAATTATAGTCTGTATGATCATGACCTTAAATGATGCTGCGGCCCAGGATCAGCAGACCAGGATTGACTCACTGGTAAACCTTTTAAAAACTGCAGGAAGGGAATGGAATGATTATTCAAAGCCGCTGATATCCATTGGTGAACCGGCAGTACCTGCACTTATCAAAGTTGTAAAAGACAGGAACCTGAGTCAGTGGATCCGGAGAATCTCAGTTATGACACTAAATAGCATCCATTCATCACAATGGGTAAAGCCAGCTCTGTCCATACTGTTTGACAGGGATGAAGACCCGGTGCTTCGTAACCATGTTACAGCAGGGCTGAGAGGATTTGACCTCTCTAAGGAAAAAGAGGATTTATGGGAGGTGTACCTGGAGGTTACGAATGAGTCTTATAAGTCAAATCTGGCCAATTTACTTTTAACAGCAGATACGTCAATGGCATATAAGGCATTTAATGAGTTATACACTACCTGCGATGGTCATATACAGCAATTGGCATTGCTGAATTTAGTCAGAATACGCCCTGAAGAATCTTCATCCTGGTTTATAAAAGGCATACAGGTGGATGATTGGATGACTGCTAACCTTGCAATGGACAGCCTGGTAACATCAATTTATTTTATAGCGGATGATTTAATTTCAGTGTATCACGAACCCGGTGTCCGCGAAGAGGTTCAATGGCGTATTATTTTTGTTTTCGGTCATAGGAAGGAACCCGAATCTCTTCCAATGCTGGTTGAAGCACTTCAGGAGGAAAGCTGGCTCATCCATACGGAAGCTGCAGAGGATTTATGCCGTTTTGATCCTGAACAGGTAATTCCGGAGATGAAAGCACTGAAAAATGATACCAGACCGTATATCCGCAATAATTCCAGGTGGGTAATTCACCAGATGAAGTAGAGACGCAAGATTTTGCAAATAATTATGTCATGAAAAACACGATTATTATAATTACAATTCTTACCTTACTATTTATAGGCTGTAAAAACAATGCTTCCAGCCAGTACAATTCCTTACCTCCAGAAAATATGAATGACGGACTGAATGTTGGTACTTTGAATGAAGTGAACATTAATCCGAAGTTGATTGAGATAGCTGTGAATAAAATATCCAGGGGCAAATATAAAGAGGTGCATTCGATACTGATTTTCAGGGACAACAAGCTTGTATTGGAAGAATATTTCCAGGGACATAAATATCAATGGGATGCACCTTCCCACTATGGTGAACTGGTAACTTGGGACAGGTCTATGATGCATTGTATTCATTCTGTTACCAAGAGTTTTACTTCAATATGTATCGGGATTGCAATAGATAAGGGTTTTATTAAGAGTGTTCATCAGTCAATATTTGATTACCTGCCTGAATATCAGCATTATAAGGTTGGAGGTAAAGAAAATATCACCATCGAGCACCTGCTTACAATGACCTCGGGGCTGCAGTGGGATGAGTGGAATGCCCCTTTGAGCAGTCCTGAAAACGACCAGATAGGGATCTGGTTTTCCGATGAAGGTCCGATTGATTTTATACTCGAAAGGCCATTGATTTATGAACCGGGAACACACTTTACTTATTCAGGCGGCAGCATGGAAGTGCTGGGTGAAATTCTGGAAAATGCCACAGGTATGAAAATAGATAAATTCTCTGAAAAATATATGTTTGAACCACTTGGGATTAACTCATTTGACTGGTGGCTGGTGTTTAGTTCCGGTGAGATTCATGCAGCCGGTGGTCTAAAACTAACGCCCAGAGACATGCTTAAGGTAGGAGTGACTTTTCTTAATGAGGGTATATGGAACGGAACACGTATTATTTCGGAGGAATGGGTTGCGGAAAGCGCTGAAACATATGCAGGAAATAAGGGGATAAAAATTCCGGGCGAAGACATCGGTAAGGTGGGTTATGCTTATACCTGGTGGACGGAAGAAATTCAGCATCGGGGGGAGAAAATAAATATGTTCTCGGCAAATGGCTGGGGAGGACAAAAGATTATAGTCATCCCTGAACTGAATACAGCAATTGTTTTCACCGGTGGCAATTATATTTCCAGGGTAAAGCAGTTTAAGATTCTTGAAAATTATGTTATACCCGCAATCGAATAATATAAACTCAAAACTAAATTATCATGAAAAAACAACTTCCAGTAATTGCTTTATTGATGCTCGCTTTAATTTCATGCGACTCAAGTAAATCTGTATCTAAAGATCTAATAACAGGATTAACCACGAGGGGCGATGGATTATCATGTGAGAAAGTATATTTATCAGATGGTGAACAAGAGATTAACAGGAATACATTCATTTATGGAGAAAATATTTATGTGAATTTTGAAAACATTGAAGGCTTTATTAAATATGATGGATATGCATTTCCTGGTATGCTATTATCGGTGATTAATCCAGCAGGGGATACAGTAATGAACTACCCTGATTTATATGCTGACTATCCAGATGGTATTAACATTTCACCCTTGCTTTTGCAAGCTAATGTAACAGTCGCTGATCCCATACACTCAGAGAGTAAATACGCACTTTATATTAATATCTGGGATAAAAATGGAGAAGGAACATTTAAGGCTACAATGGATTTTAATGTTACCCCTAATAACCAGATTAAGATCGAAAGCAATAATCTGTCATACGATGAGATATTTCTATTTTCACGAAAAAGGAATATTACAATTACTGAAAATGAGGCAAATTTCGATGAGGATATATATATGATATTTGAAGGCCTGAGTGGTTTTATGGAAGAGGCCGGGAAAGGATTCTTGGGACTCAATATGAAAGTGACGGATTCTGAAGGTGAGATCCTTATAAATGAGGAAGATTTAATTGGCGATTCAAGCCTGGAATTATCTGAAATAAACCAGCAGATAGCTCCCAACTTTATAATTAGAGATACAAGTATAAGTAGTCCGGTTACCTGTGAAATAGTAATCTGGGACAAAAAAAGTGATAGGAATATTAAAGCATCAGCAAGTCTGAATCTGAAATAACCTGGAATAATTAAATGGAAATATCAGTTTATAAATGCCTTAATGAATTCAGGCAACCATTACTTGATTCTATCATTAAGTCATTAGATATACCTCTCGAAAGCAAAGGGATGGATGCCGGATGCGGAATTGGATTTATTACTGACATGCTTGCTCAAAGAATTGGAGAAAAAGGATCTGTAACGGGACTTGATTTATCTAAGGAATTGATTAATTATGCCAGAAACAATAATCAAAGACCAGGTATTCATTTCATAGAAGGGGATATAAATAAAATGCTGTTTGAGGACAATTCATTTGACTGGATCTGGAGTATGGATACTGTATGGCCCGGACCCATGGAATTTGGTTGTCCTGCAGAAGACCCTTTCAATATAATTAAAGAGTTATATCGCGTAATTAAGCCAGGTGGATTTGTTTATCTTTTATACTGGTCTTCACAAAAGTTACTGGCAGGCTATCCTTTTCTTGAAGCAGGGCTTAATACTACAAAATCAGCTACAGCTCCATTCATTGAAGGAATGGATCCTGGCAATCATATTATGAATGCAAGAAAATGGCTGCTGGAAGCTGGCTTTAATGATATTTCAGCTAGAACTTATGCGGGAGATATTAATGCTCCGCTCAGCGAAAATGACAGTAATGCATTAAATATTTTAATACAGATGCTATGGGAAAGTCCCAAGTCTGAAACCGAAAATGCCTATCTGAAAAACTTACAAAGTTTATACAATCCGGATTCAGGTAAGTATATTTTTGATACCCAACATTATTATGGGTTTTACACCTATTCATTATTCGAAGGTTGTAAGTAATTTTACCGGATATTTCATATTTAAACTATATAAAAATAATTCGTGGTTAATAATATCTTGATGGATACTTTCGTAATACAGGGAAGAATGAAAAAATATATACTACTATTTACTATTACCCTGATAACTTCTTCAACCTTCAGCCAGGTTAGACATCTTATTCCAATTCAGGCAAAGAACAACAGGACATATATTACCGTAAAAATCGGAGAATTAATTATCCCTAACATCTTACTTGATACAGGATTTGCATCTGATGGCCTCATGCTATTTAACCCGGCATACAGGGATTCGCTTGATGTGAACAGGTTAACCGAAGTCCGGATAGGGGGTGCAGGAAGCGGTGATGATGCAACAGCTTTAATGGTTGAAGGAGCTAGTTTCAGCCTGGGCGATTTAGAAATTTCAAATAAGCCAGTAATAATCCTTCGGAATAATCCCGGTTTTTATTCCAATGGGATAATCGGGTACTCAATATTTGGACATTATATTACCGAATTTAATTACGATAATAATACAATGACCCTTTGCGATCCTGGCATGGCATATATAGACAATAGCTGGAAAACCATTCCCATTTATTTCAAGAATAACAGAATTCCATGGATTGATGCATCTGTAGTAATTGACAAAAAAAAACCTGTATTACTTTCAATGTATATAGATTATGCTGCCGGAGATGCAATAGTCCTGCTGGAAAAACCCGGAATGAAATTTTCCCTTCCTGATGATATTGAGGATATCCTTATCGGCAGAGGTCTGAGCGGGGATATTTACGGTAAATCAGGTAGAATTTCGAAACTGATTATTGGTCCTTTTGAACTCAGTAATATTAAAGCATCATTTGCGCCTGCTGAAATAAGGTCAAAACAGGACAATGCTGATGCCATACTTGGAAATGAATCTCTAAGGAGGTTCAACCTTATCTTTGATTATTTGAATAAAAAGCTTTACCTGAAGCCAAATTCACATTTCAGCGATCCTTACAATTAAAAGAAAACATTTATTACCCATACCAGGGTCGCTTCCTGTTTTTGACCTGCGGCAGGATTGAATTTACAAGGTTAACATCTTCAACAATCTGGAAATCATACATGCCAACAGTAATAAAATCGGCGCCGTTTTCAAAGGCATATTTAAACCCTTCTTCAGGTTTTATAGCACCGGCAGCCAGAACTTTAAAACCGATCCAGGGCTGTTCCAGGCTGTTCATAAATTCAATCGTACGTTTCGGGTTATAATCAAACTTATTGTCTTTCCATTCCTTATCAGGGTCATCGGCCATTGCAGACCAGTAATCCCAGCTATGTACTGTTTTCATCCAGAAATCCGGGATAATTCCTTCCCTTACACATGCTTCCACTGATTCAATCCTGTGGGCACCTATGCCTGCCGGTATCCCGGCGTTGCGTAATATATCAAGCCCTCTCCTGATAGTATCAAATTCCCCCATGACAGTAAGCCTGTCGGTGATCTCACCCCCACAATAGGCCGCATGAGCCTTCAGCTCGATGGATTTTTCAGCTCCTTTTACAAAATCCAGCTCCACCTGGCAGTCTGAAATAAACCGGATCGTACCGCCTGCCTCATACCAGTATTTATGTATTATCCTTGCCAGGGAGGGGTTACATAGAAGTGCATTGATCCCGCATTTTTCTGCAATTGACAGAGTTTGAATAACCTTGTCATCGTTATGGTAGGCTGTCACCAGCTTTGACACATACAGCAGGTCACGCGAGTGTGCCCAGCCACCAATAAGGTTACCACCGGCGATTAACCTGCTGAGCTCCATGTTGCCAATTTTACCTTTAGGACACTGGCCCTCGAGGTTTTCCAGAGTTTTAAACTCAAAAGTCATTAATGTTGCACCGGTTGTAGCATCAGCTGCCTGTCCACCGGGACCTGCCATACCTGCCAGGAATTTCTCTTCCCAGCTTTTGAATTTCTGCTTGCGATAAAGGGCATAGGCAAAAACTCCCAGGACAGGTATTGAAACCAGGTTCCTCAGTGCATTACGGCGGTCAATGCCAACAGGTTTTGATTTGTCCCCGGTAGTTTCAGACATTCCGGTTTCAGGAATGGGTTTGTGAATTTTAGCCTCTTTCCAGGTTTTAACCAGTCTGTCTATACTATACATCATGTTCCGGGGGACAAAAAACAGGGCTATAAGTACCACCAGTTCAATTAAGTTGCGGTTAACCCAAAGGTAAGAGCCTTCAGCAACAATGCCCTGCATATAGCCCAGGAAAGGAGGATATGCAACAAAATATAATAACATGAGTAATGCCCCGCAAATTGATGCAGTACGGGTGAACACACCCAATATCAAAGCAAGACCAATTAGAGTAAGGCCAAGCATATTGAGCATATCCGTGATATTCATCAATGTTTCATTTTCAACAATTGACTGGAATAAGCCGCTGAGTATCCATTCCGAATTCGCAAGAAAAGGCGCTGCCGTCCAGGTGCCACTTGCTAACTTTACAATGCCTTCATATAAAAAATGCCAGCCAACAATGATCCTGACTGTAGTGATTGACCACGATAAAATTCTGGTTTTATTCATGTACAGTAATTTTGACCAGAAATTTATGGTTAAAATTCTTTTACACAAAATTATAAACTCAAATAGTCACCTGCATTAACTCAGCTTTCCTTATTTATGGTATTTTTGAAGGAGAAACCCTATAATAACAATGATGTATATAACAAAATAAAGAGAACGGCATGAAGTATATTTTTGCAATAATCCCGGTAATCCTATGTTTAATCCTTTGCTGCCAGGGGAGAAATGATGACATGATAATACCGGATCTTATTCTTGCCAGCGGGACTGTTGAGCGATACCCTGATTTCGAGTCGGATTATATCTCAGCCCGTAATGTAGATATATGGTTACCTGAAGATTATAATAGATCTGAAAAATATTCAGTTATTTATATGAATGACGGCCAGATGCTTTTTGACTCAACAACTACCTGGAATAAGCAGGAGTGGGGTGTTGATGAGACAATCGGTAAGCTTATAAAAGAAAGAAAGATTAGAGAATGTATTGTTGTTGGCATATGGAATTCGGGGAAGGGAAGGCATTCTGATTATTTTCCGTCAAAACCTTTTAATTATATCCCTGAGAATTATATTTACTTCCTTAAAATGGAAGCAGGGCAAAATAACCAGCCTCTTTTTTTCTCTGAAGGCGTGAAATCGGATGGATATTTGAAATTTATAGTACATGAGTTGAAACCCTTTATTGATAAAACCTACTCAACAATGACGGGGCGTGAGAACACTTTTACATCCGGATCAAGTATGGGTGGGTTGATATCATTATATGCTATCTGTGAATATCCAGATGTGTTTGGTGGTGCTGCCTGCCTTTCTACTCACTGGATAGGAACCTCTTATGAAAGGAATAATCCAATACCCTCTCTTTTTATGGTATACCTGGAAAACAACTTACCAGATCCTGCTGTACATAAATTATACTTTGACTATGGAACAGAAACACTTGATTCTCTATATGAACCATATCAGCTCCAGGCAGACTCAATAATTGTTTCAAGAGGTTATAATGTGTCAAATTTCCTCAGTCTGAAATTTAATGGTAAAGATCACTCCGAAATATCCTGGGCAGAGCGACTTCATATTCCGCTTGTATTTTTACTTAGCAGGGAGGGGGCCCAGATAAAAAACAATTAATAATAAATGAAAAAGCTTATACCAGCAGTCATAATAATTATTGGCACTTCAGTCATCAGTAAGGCGCAGGAAGGGATGTCGGTATGGAAAGAATTTATTGATCAACTGCAAAATGAGGAAATTACGATTGATAGAATTAGACCATTGAATGAATTAGGTGATGGTTTTAAGCCTGTGCTCCTGGGCTTTCTCGACTCGCTCAGGATGCAGGCATCAGTAGAAGACTGGGATATATCACCTGAAATTATCAGACATGATAATAAGCTGCTTTGCCTGTTTCCATGGTCAACACGATTTGATAAGGCAAACTATTGTTTAACATTTATTCTGGATGGCTCTGATTGGTATATTCAGCATCTCGAAGCTATATACATACGCCTCGACAGGTATGGTGATCTCCCGGTTTCTGAATTTCAGGATATTGATGAAGAAACCAAAACCTGGATCAGGCAGGAGACTTACTGGTCATATTTAATCATTAACTTCTACCTGCCCCTGACAAAAAAAAATGGGAAACAATATGCTTTAAACCTGCTTAAAGACGGAGGTGGATATAACCTTGCTGCAAAAACATGGGTTCCTTTTCTGTCGGAGCACAAAGCCTTCATCTTATATGTTTGCTGGGAACAATCAAACCTGAGAGGTAATGATGTTACTTTAGTAAGTTTTGATGATAAACTGGCAGTTCTGGAGATGGGATCATATTACTTTGCCTTATATGAAATTACCTCTCACATGAAAAATCTAATATCACTTGAAGATTATAAAGCCATTTTTGAAACAATATGGCAGGACAGGGCAAAATATGCCGGCTGGGATTTGCAGATTGTATACAAGGATAATTACGTTGTGCAATTTAATTTTACCAGGTAATATGAAGAAACTAATAATTTTGGTTATATGCCTTGTTATTACCATTATCTATCCTGAAATGGGGACATTGATTGCTACATCATGTTGCAACCTGTTCGGAATAGGATGGCTTTATATTCATCATGCCGTGCAATTGTTATTGGCACTGGCTACAATTCTATTATTGGTATTAGTCTTTCAACAAAAGCCATTATCGAAATGGGGATTCAATTTAAATAACTATAAATGGTCTTTATCAACAGTTCTGAAATTTGCAGCAGGCTGGATTATTGTAACAATAGTACTGAACATACTGTTTTCTTTTGGTAGTCATATTGATTACGAGAAAAACTTTATAAATATTTCTGCTGACCTTTTTTTGACTTTGTTTTTACAGGCCTATCAGAAGAGATACTTTTTCGAGGTCTTATAATGGGTTTATTATTGTTCTACTGGCCTGGCAGATTAAAGATAGGTGCTTTTAAATTATCCTATGCGGCAATAATTTCCACCTTATTGTTTTCGATGGCACATATTGGGTTTAATTTTCAGACACTCAGTATTGATAATATCGATGCTATGCAATTAGTCTTTACTACCGGCCTGGGCCTCTTTTATGCAATAATGCGGGAAAGATCAGGCAGTTTACTGGGACCTGCACTGGCCCATGGAGTTTCTGATGGGACCATTACTGTTGTACAACTTCTTTTAGTTTGAACAGAAATCTAAATAAATTGAATGCATTAACTCATTTAAATTTATTCATCTAATAAATGAAACAAATAAGCTATGATAATAATTGACCATAATAAGTGTAATCTGTGTAAGTTATGTGCTAAAATATGCCATGAATCATGTATACAAATTGAGAATAAGAAATTGATCATTGACTATAAATACTGCAGTACATGCACCCAATGCATTGCTGTTTGTCCAACAAAAGCCCTTAGCTGGGATAATATTGAACCTGAGTCTTTTAATAAGTCATTATACCCTTCAACTGATCAGATTGATGAACTTTTCAGGGAAAGAAGAACTATCCGGGATTATACAGATAAGAAAATCGACAGATCAATACTTGAAGAAATTACCGGGTATATTGTATATGCCCCGACGCATAACTTTAATTTCAGGGTAATAATTATTGATGATGACTTAATTATAGAGCTAATCGATTCGATTATACTCAATTTCTCAGTGAGAATATATAATTGGTTCTATAAACCTTCAATAATTCATTCATTAATAAAAACTTGCACCCCTTCCAGGGAATTTGAATACCTTAAAGCCAAACCAAAACTTGAGGCTGCACGACGAAGAAAAAAAGGCTTTAAAACAAAACCTGCAGCTATAATAATGATCATAGGTGATAAAAGAACTCCTCTCAGCCTTGAAAGTGCTCAGTATGCATTATATAATATTGATTTGTGTGCACAAACCAGGGGACTGGCCTGCAGAAATCTTGTTGGTAACCAGATAGTTATAAGCAGAAATAAAAAATTCAGAAGGCTGGCCGGCTTAAAACCTGGGGAAAAAATATTTGGGACCCTTACCCTTGGATACCCTGCAATTAAGTTCAGAAACAAAGTGACCGGTAAAAAACCGATGATACAATGGGATGAAATTAAAAACTTGAGATAGAATAACATAGCAACTGTGTTTAACAGCCTCTTTTGATGATAATATTGTCGATGAGGTACCAGCTTCCAGGTTTATGAGCCAGTCTAATGAGACGGTTAAACGTGGAAGTTTGATTTTGAGTAAATAATGCGTTTTTCAGAAAAGGTTATAAAATTTAATAAAGAACTTGATTTTATTGGGGAGTTACCACGTGGCATCAAGGTGATGAATCCTTTCAGGGAAAACAGGGAGATTATTCCTGTCAGCAGTGCTTTCTACAATAAGTTTTATAATGATAATAAAACAAGAAAGCTGATCCTTGGGATTAATCCCGGCAGACTGGGGGCAGGGACTACAGGTATCCCTTTCACCGATACCAAAAGACTATCGGAAATATGTGATATAAAAATCGAGTCAGTAGTAACTCACGAACCTTCCTCGGTATTCATTTATAAACTGATTGACAGGTATGGAGGGCCGGAGAAGTTCTATAACGACTTTTTTATCAGTTCAATATGCCCACTGGGATTTATACAGCAAAACAAAAAAGGCAACTGGGTAAACTGTAATTATTATGACCATGAAGAGTTGTTTAACACCGTCCGGGATTTTATGGTGTCAGGCCTTAAAACGCAGATTGGCTTTGGTATCGACACAAGAGTATGCTTTGTACTTGGTAAGAAAAATGCCAGCTACCTTAAAAGAATTAATGATAAGGATAATCTGTTTGACTCCATAACCGTTTTAGACCATCCAAGGTATATTGAGCAGTACAGATCAAGATACCGGCAAGAATATCTTTCTCAATACCTGTCTGCATTGGAAACAGGATAGTATGATATCAGATTGAAGATTAACGATTTAAGATTTTTGATTACAATTCTTAAATCTTAAATCTGGAATCTAAAATCTAGAATTTGTAAGAGAAACCTATACCCAGTATTTCCTTGAACTGAACCTTAGGACCGCCTGTAATGCCTTCAGAATCAACCCAGTCAATATCATCATCATATATAAGATGTGTACTGATATTGGCAGACAGGTATTGGTTTATTTTCATGTTAAGTAATGCTTTCCAGCTGATGTCAATATTTTGTGGATTATCAAAATAATTGGAAAACAAATCCAGTGTGGAAGTAAGATTCACATTCTCCATCAAGTCTTTGTTTACACCAATCTTTACCAGGCCACCAAATTCAGCCCTTGTATTTTTACCGGGATCGACTCCAAAACTGCCGACATCTGAAAGGCTGTCATTGACTAATATGGTTATTTTACTGCTTACTGGTGACAATAAAATAAAGAATGAATCATCTTTTTTATATTCCATACCAAGAGAAAAAATCAGGTAACCGGGTGAAAGGAAATCTGATATTAGAATTTTACCTGCGTCAGTCTGATTAAATCCTTTGGTAAACTGTGTTTTGAGATTCAGCATTCCGCTGAAAAACCAATTGCCAGATAATTGCCTTCCATATTTTGACAGCAGTTCCAGGTGGTCATCAGTCTTTGCCGGATCTTTTTCTCCGATTTTTTGTGTCCCGTAACCAACATCCAGGGTATTGGCCCAGGAATTCCTGTCTTTGCTATAATTAAAGTTTAATGCTGCCATGCCATTTATTGCATAAGAGCTTTCACCTCCCTGTGCCCAGTTTGTAAGGCTTACCTGTGAGAAGTTCAGGCTTGCCATCCCGTTATATATCCATGACCCTTCAACGGTCACTGTGTCCTGGGCGATTACTGATAGTGTGAATATCAGTCCAATCGAAAATGTTAGAGTTTTTTTCATGATTGTATTACTAATTAAGTTGAAGAATGAGTTAAACTTACTTTCACCTTATTTTCAACAGCAACCGCGTTAAGCGGTTGTGTTCAACCTTTTCAACTTCTTTTATTCGTGTTTATATAAATGAACATCCTGCTGGGGGAATGGGATACTAATTCCTTATCAATATCATCGCTATATCCAATGCCAAAGGTAAAGTCAACCCTCCTGGTTTCCTGTGTTGAATAGTTTGTAAGAGCATTTATAGCAATAGGGGAGTTTGGAATTATAAACGTCTGATTATCAGGTGTTTTAAGAGCTAAATTCATCCTTCTATAATGGTTACGGCAATTTCCCTGGTTTTCCTTGGCCCATCAAATTCACAGAAGAAAATATTCTGCCACGTACTAAGGGCCAATTTTCCATTAATAAGAGGTATGGTTTCAGACGGGCTTACCAACCCTGATTTCAGATGACTGTCCCCGTTATTGTCCTGTCTGTCGTGCTCCCATACACCTGATGGAATGAGCTTTGCCAGGAGAGTAATGACATCAGTCTGAACGGAGTCGTCCCAGTTTTCCTGTATCATAATAGCTGCAGTTGCCCCTCTGGCAAAAATACAAACGAGGCCATTCTCTATCCCTGAATTTTTAACAATATTATTTACTTCAGGACCAATATCATATAAACCATTTCTCTGGTTGGTGCTTATGGTAATAATTTCAGTCATAAGGCTTATAATAATAAATAAATGTAAGAAAAAAAGGAGAAATTTTTACCTTTCATGTATTCAAACGTATTATTAATAAAAAATAGCGGAATTTGGGCGTCACTTATAATATAAAGGCAATAAGAGCCGGAAATGAAAGTGAATTCCGGAAGTTAGTTGATGAGAATATGGATTGTATATATATGACGGCTTTCAGGATAGCAGCGGATGAAGATGACGCAAGGGATATTGTGCAGGATACATTCCTGAAAGTCTGGGAAAAACGAAAATCAATAAAGGATAATAAGTCTGTCACGTCATACATAAGGCGAATAGCTGTAAATAAATGTTATGACCTGCTGCGGAGGAGAAAAATAATGTACGGAACCAACAGAACCGATAATAGATATTTGATGAATGAAATTGTGGGTAATGACCGGGCTGATTATAAGCTAAATAATGATGAAGCGATCTTAATCCTAAATACACTGGTATCAGGACTGAGCCCAAGGCAGAGGATAGTGTTTACTATGGTTGAAATCGAGGAACTCAGTCATGATGAAGTTGCTGAAATTACAGGGATGAGTAAAAATTCAATAAAGAGTAATCTCAGACATGCCAGAAAGAAACTGGAAGGGTTTATAACAAAATATTTAAACTGAAAAGAAATGAAAGAACTCGACAGAATAGTAAAGCAATTAAAGTTACATAAACCCGAAATTGACGACAGGGAGTCTTTAAAGGAAAGTATTATGCACAATATAAGCAGTAAAAACAGGAGGCTTGATTATTTATTCGGGTGGACTGAAATTATCTGGTTACGAAGATCTCTGGCCGTTGCTTCCATAGTGATTGTAGCCGTGTTTATAGTACAACAATTATTCGTAATTAACAGGATTGATAAACTCGAGAAACGGATGATAAGTTTCAACACTGAAAAAATACTTGAATACCAGAGGGAAAATGTAATTGTAAATTCAGTAATAATGAGAAATCCAGAGACAAAGCTGCTTGCTGACAGTATTAACATTTCCACAGATGATTTTCTAAACCTGATAGGAGAATACCGTGAACTGCAAAACAAATATGAAGAAATAGTGGGATCAAAGATGAACGAAAGAAGCAATCGTGCTAAACAAAAATTATAAGCCATGAAAAGAAAGATCAGTATAATTTTAGTAAGCTTTGTCATGTTGATTATGTCTTCATGCGAAGAGCCTGATGCACTCGTGATAAATATAGTGCATAACGACGGATCAGTTACAAGGAAAATAATCCTGACCTTTACAAGGAATGAATTTGACCTGTATGACTGCCAGGTACCTGTTGACAGTACCTGGAATATTACCATGGATTATAATATCTCAGAAGAGGGAGATACGACGTATACGCTTACCGCGGTGAAAGAATTTGAGTCTGTAGATGGGATAAACAGCCTTTATACAAATTATGAAGGTTCGAATCCCCACATGAAGAGAAAAGCTGAATTTCATAAAAAGTTCAGATGGTTTAACACGGTATACAGGTATACAGAGCATGTCGACAAAGCAATAAACGGATATCCACCTGAGGAATTTTTTACTGAAGAGGAACTGGATTTCTTCTATATGCCTGAAAAACTGGCAGAAGCACGCCTGGAAGAAGCTGACAGCAGCCAGATAAAAGAAAACATTATAGAACCAATGGAGGAAAAATTTGATATATGGCTGGGGAGAAGCCTGGTAAAGGCAATGATTGGGAAGATAACCGATACAATAAGCATTAATCCTGAAATTGATTTAGATGTAAAGATATTGCAGGAGAAAGAGGAGGCAATTGCAGCATCATTGCTGATTTCAGATATGGATGAAGTGCATGTTATGGACAGCCTGCTGGGGGAAGGCTACTACGAATCAAACAGAGTATTGCTGGATACTATCATGTCTGAGGTAGAAAAAGAGTTTGATGTTGCATTAAGTGCAGATGACTACCTGATACAGACTGTCATGCCTGGTGAACTGGTAGCTACCAATGGTTATATAGATGAAGACGGGAATGTGGTTTGGGAGGTAGAAGGAGATGTAATACTTTCAGCTGATTATAATATGTGGGCAGAATCAAAAGAAAGAAATACCTGGGCATGGATTGTAACGGCGATATTTGTTCTGTTTGTAATAAGTGGTTTGATAGTAAGAATATTCAGGAGGTGAATCAAATCCACGCCATCTGTGCGAGTCAGGATGAAATTCGCGTTAATTAGGCTTAATTAGTAATTGATAAATTAGTGTGACAAAGAAAACGGCAGGCCCATGAAAAGCCTGCCGCCGACATTAATTGGAAACTGACTGTTTAGCTAACGGTAATCATTAAGTAACTCCATTAGTTTCTTTCTGGTAAAGAAAATACGACTCTTTACTGTCCCTATTTTAAGATCTAATTTTTCTGCAATTTCTTTGTATTTGAAACCCTGTACATGCATTTTGAAAGGGATCTTAAAATCGTCCTCAAGACTGTCAATTACTTTCTCCAATTCATCAAGCGAATATCTTGATTCGGGAGAGGAAAAACCTGAATCCTGTGGCAAGTTTAAAAAGTAAAGATCCTTTGAACTGTCAATAATGGTGTTCTCCTTTACTGAACGCCTGTAATTATTGATGAAAGTATTCTTCATTATAGTAAAAACCCATGCCTTCAGGTTCGTGTAATCGACAAATTTATCCTTGTAAGTAATAGCCTTCACGTAGGTGTCCTGCACAAGGTCCTCAGCCCTTGTGTAATCTGTTGTAAGACTCAGGGCAAACTTCATCATGTTGTCTTCAAGGCTTACCAGATTTTTATTGAATTCAACTGTGGTCATCGTTTTAATCATTTTGGGTGTTTAATCGATATCAAAGATAAATGAATAATTTCGGATATACAAGTCCTAATATCCTTAATAATCACATTAAGGGCATCTGGTCTAAATTAAGTATTTTATGTAAAACACAGATAATCAGAAATAAATAGAGAGAGATATATAGTAAAATTAAATTTTTTCTAAATAAAGATTTTTGAAATTTCACTTTTATGGGTTTCTTGTGTTATAATAATAACATAGAAACTCAGTTAGAAATCGCATATTTTAAGAACTGTCATTCTGATTAGTAGCGAGGACTGCTCGGTTCCAGTATTCCATGGACCCGTGGTGTTTTAACTCAGAATAACAATTAAGTATCTTCATAAATATCTTTTCATTATATTTAAATAAATAATCAGGAATGCTTAATGAATATAAGAATTAAACCTGAAAACACAGATGATCTCTATGGTATTTATTTACCTGTGGTGAATGCCAGGGCATGCATTATACTGGTACATGGACTTGGAGAACATATAAACAGGTATAAAAGCATGGCCGAATATTTTAATGATAATTATTATTCTTTCATAGGTGTAGATCTGCCTGGTCATGGCAGGTCTCCCGGGAAAAGAGGGCATATAAAGAATTTCGGGCAATATAATAGAATAATATCAGCAATGGCTGAATTTGCACGGAAGAGGGAAGGGGATATACCTTTAGTATTATACGGTCATAGCCTTGGAGGAAGTATTGCACTCAAATACCTGCTGGATAATAATAACATTGAAATGGGAATAATCACCTCGCCCTGGCTAAAATTAAACTTTGAGCCGCCAAGGTTCAAAGTAATTCTCGCATCCCTGGTAAGCAGAATATTACCTTCACTGCTTCAACCATCAGGATTGGACCCCGAAAATATCTGTACTGATAAAAACGTGGTTAATGAATACAGGTCAGACCCCCATGTTCATTCAAAGATATCGGTGAGTCTTTTTGCCTCTGCAGCAGATAATGCGGCAAGACTACTAAAATGCAAAAATGAACTGAAAACACCGGTGCTTTTGATACACAGCGAAAAAGACAGGATAACATCTGCAGAAGGATCGGTTATTTTTGCAGGAAACAACAGCATGGCAGATCTAAAAATCTGGAAGGAAGGATATCATGAATTACATAACGAGATTTTCAGGGATGAAGTCCTTTCATATATTATTAAATGGTTAGAAAAACAGCATGGAATTCAGAACAAAGATTGAAACGGACTCTGCCAAACAAAAGATCGGGTATGATACACCGGTGATGTTTGTTGGATCATGTTTTGCAGGTGAGATAGGACGTCAATTTTCTTATGGCAAAATGGATGTTCTAATAAACCCCTTCGGTGTTTTATATAATCCTTTATCAACAGCCAGGGCACTTGAATTGATAATGGGAAACAGGGTCTTCAGTAAGGAGGATCTTTACTGTTACGATAACAAGTACCTCAGTTTCTATCATGATACAAGCTTTTCCTCAAGGGATAACACTAAGAGCCTGGTAAAAATAAACCGTTCTATTTCAGAAGCCCGCAGCTTCCTGTCAGGCGCCTCTTTCCTCTTTGTTACCTTTGGAACAGCCTGGGTTTACAGATGGAAGGAAAATAATGAAATTGTGGCTAATTGCCATAAAATACCCGCTGCAAGGTTCTCCAGGCATCTATTAAAAACAAAGGATATTGTAACCAGCTGGCAAAAGCTGGTCTCAGAACTGAAGAATTTCAATAAGCGTTTAAATATAGTATTCACAGTGAGTCCAGTGAGGCACCTTAAGGACGGAGCCCATGGTAACCAGCTTAGTAAATCCATACTCACCCTGGCAATTGATGAATTAATATCTGCCAACATTGAACTTTCATACTTCCCTTCTTACGAAATAATGCTTGATGAATTAAGAGATTACAGGTTCTATAAAAAGGACATGGTACATCCTTCTGATACTGCAATCGAATATATCTGGGAAAGATTCAGGGAAACTTATTTTACCTCTGACGCAGTCAGTATTTATGATCGTGTAGCAAAAATAACGGAAGCAATGAGGCATAAAATCACTGATGATAATACTGAAAGCATTCAGAAATTCAGAAACTCAATGCTGGACAGGATCAAAAAGATCAGTAATGATTATCCATTTGTTAATCTAGGTGAGGAAGAAAATTATTTCAATAATATTATTTCAGAAGAATAAACTATTTGTCTAAGTAGGTGTTTTAAATATTAAACAAATGTTGAACACTTTAAACTTTATACAAAAAGAGTATGAGCGGAAGCTACAAAAAGGCCGTGAAAAATGTCAGTACTGTCAGGAAAACTATCCTTGCAATACTATTGCTCTTTTTCTTGATTCCGGTCATGTCGCAGGACAGGCAGGGGAAAATCAAGGGACGGGTTATTAATGCGGCAACCAATGAGGGAGTCCCTTTTGCCACGGTGGTAATAGTTGGCACCACCACAGGGGCAATGACAGATTTTGATGGTAATTTTACCTTTACCGGGATAGAACCCGGGTACTTACAGTTAAAGGCCTCTTCAGTTGGATTTGAAGCCTATGTTTCAAATTCATTCCTTGTTACGAGGGATAAGACTCTATCAATAGACCTGCCTTTAAATGAATCAGTTGTAGGCATTGATGACGTGGTAATAAAGGCATCATCATTCAGGAAAAAGCTGGAGTCTCCTGTTTCTGTCCGTATAATTGGAATCCAGGAGATTGAAAAAAACCCGGGAGGCAACAGGGACATCTCAAAAGTAATCCAGTCATTTCCTGGTGTTGCTTCCACTCCTGCATACAGGAATGACGTTATAGTCAGGGGAGGTGGGCCAAACGAGAACAGGTTTTATCTTGACGAGATAGAAATACCTTACTTGAACCATTTTTCAACACAGGGGGCTTCTGGTGGACCTGTTGGTATTATCAATGTTGATTTTATCAGGGAGCTTAATTTTTACTCGGGGGCTTTTCCTGCTTCACGTGGTAATGCCATGAGTTCTGTATTGAGTTTCAGGCAGGTTGACGGTAATGATGAAAGGATGAAATACAGGGCAACAATAGGTGCTTCAGACCTGGGATTAACAATTGATGGTCCGTCAGGTAAGAACAGCACACTTATAATGTCAGCAAGAAGATCATACCTGCAATTTTTGTTCAGTGCCATCGGACTGCCATTCCTTCCAACATACAATGATTTTCAGTTTAAGCATAAGACCAGGATTTCAGATAAGGGAGAACTGACAATCCTTGGAATAGGCGCTCTTGATAATTTTGAACTGAACAAAGAAGCTAATGAGACAGACTACCAGCGATATATACTGGACTATATTCCTGTCCAGAACCAATACAGTTATACTTTCGGGATTAAATACAAACATTTCAGGGATAATGGTTATGATACATGGATACTCAGCAGGAGCTATCTGAATAACCGACAGTACAAGTATGCAGGGAATATAGAAGTTGATTCACTAAAGGTCTTTGACTATGTCTCTGGTGAAGGCGAGAATAAGTTCAGGTATGAAAGGAACAGCCAGTTTGCCAATGGGTTAAAGCTTGAATATGGACTGTCATATGAGAATGCCCTCTACAGGAATTCAACCCTTCAAAAATTGTATGTAGACAATTCGATACAGACAATTGATTATGATATATCAATCAGGTTGAATAAATATGCCGCTTTCGGGCAGATTTCAAATACTTTCTTCAACAACCGTTTGAACCTGTCGTTTGGGATAAGGGCCGAAGGGGTTGATTATACAGCGAACATGGCGAATCCATTAAATAACCTCTCTCCAAGATTTTCACTTTCATATAATTTAAGTGATTTGCTCAGCTTCAATTTCAACACGGGAAGGTTTGTACAGATACCTCCTTACACCACCATGGGATATGCTGATGAGAATGGCAGTTTTATAAATAAGGAGAATGGCCTTAAGTATATTAAGAGTGATCATATTGTTGCCGGATTTGAGTATCTACCAAATGAGTCAATACAGATTACAATTGAAGGTTTTTACAAGAAATATTCAGATTATCCTTTTTCAGTGAGAGATTCGATACCACTGGCCAGCAAGAGTGCAGATTTTGGAACATTTGGTGATGAGGAAGTATTATCAATATCTGAAGGACGAGCTTACGGGCTTGAGTTTCTGGGAAGGATCAAAAACCTGAAAAATACCAATCTCGTGCTTTCATACACTCTTGTCAGGAGTGAGTTCAAGAATCTTGAGGATGACTATATCCCGACATCATGGGATAATAAGCACCTTTTTAATCTTACCGCAACAAGAAAATTCAAGAGTGATTGGGAGATAGGTATCAAGTGGAGGTTTATAGGGGGTTCTCCATACACCCCATGGGACCTTGAGAAATCGTCAAACAAGCTGGCATGGGATATACAGGGTCGTAGTTACCTCGATTATGCACTCTTTAACTCCGAAAGGCTAAAGGCTTTTCACCAGCTTGATATAAGGGTAGATAAAGCATTCTATTTTAACAGATGGACCTTAATGATATATGCCGATGTACAGAATGTATATAATTTCAAGGCTGATCAGCCACCTATACTCGTAAGGGAGACTGATGATAATAATATCCCGCTCACTGATCCCGAAAACCCTGACAGGTATCTGTTGAAATATATCGTAAGCGAAGCAGGAACGGTTCTTCCGACAATAGGTATAATAATTGAATTTTAATTAACAGCGAAAATGAAGAATTTATTTGCTATACTTCTCGTTTTATCTGTATCATATTCATGTTCAGTTAAACAACAACAATCTTGTGTTTCCGATGAGGAAGAGATTTACTATTTCACAAATAATGAAGAAAGCCAGGGTCCATGGATTACAGTTGAGTTTCAGCGAGGAGAGTCGTTTTATTATCCCTTAATGGCTATCTGGCTGGAAGATCTGGAAGGTGAATATATCCAGACACTCTTTGTTCCCAAGTCGATAGCTACTTCAGTATTTCGTTTTGGAAAGGTAGAAGATGGTAAGTGGGAAGCAGGTATCAGGCGCTGGCCCCAGACACTCCCTTACTGGGCCCATAAAAGAAATATCAAAGCTTCTGATGGTTTATATATGCCTGATCCTGATTCACCGGTACCTGATGCTTATAGCGGAGCCACTCCCACTACAGGCTTCGTGATGTCAGCCAGGACAGATAACCCTGTTGAAAGGCCCCTGAAGGTATTGCTGGAGGTAAATCAGAACTGGGACTGGAACGAGTACTGGACCAATGATAAATTTCCCGGTGATGAATATTACAAGAGATCATGTCAGCCTGCAATTGTTTATGAGGGTATTATCGATCCTGCGATGCCGGGAAGGGAGGTGGTTATGCAGCCTAAAGGACACAGTCACCCATCCGGTGCAACGGGAGAGCTTTTTGATGATTTAAGCACATTAACTACAGCACTGAGTATTGCTGATTCAATAATTGTTTACATGGGGAAGGTGAAATGACACTATCTTGAATCGATAAGTATCTTTTTAACCGTGCGGGTTTTGTCTTCAAACTCAATGGTAACAAGGTATATTCCTTTCTGAACATCCGAGAAACTAATTTCAGCCCTGTTGCGTGGATAATTGTACTTTTCCCTTGTAGTTTCCTGGCCTATAATATTCGTAAGCCTTATAAATACAAATGCTTTATCGCTGGTTATGGTGAAGCGGTTATTTGTGACTGGAACGGGGAAAATCTTTGTATTTGTATCTTCATTAAAAGAATTTTCAAGCAATGATTTATTTTCCCCGGCAGTATTTTTCTCGACTGTCTGGCCTGTTGACAGTTCCAAGCTCATGAATATTAATAATATGCAAAGTACAATTACCCGCATTTGCAATTCGGATTTTTTTGATTTATACGCAAATATCGTGCTAAAGATACAAATTTTTATGATTTTTGAGTTTTCAGTAGTTTAATTGCCCGTTCCAGGTCTTCAGGAGTATCCACCCCAATACTTTCCCAGTCAGTCAGCGAGCATTTAATCTTAAAACCGTTCTCTAACCATCTGTTTTGTTCAAGCGCTTCTGCTTTTTCCAGGCTGGAAGGATTGAGCATGCTTATACTATCAAGTATGTCAGCCTTGTAACCATAAATGCCCAAGTGCTTGTAGAAAGTGTGATAGCTAAGCCATTTTTCCTTCTCTGCACTGCGCACGTAAGGTATTGCTGCCCTGCTGAAGTATAAAGCATCCTTATGTTTGTTTATTATAACTTTTACCTGGTTAGGATCAGTTAAAGATTTCCAGTCCTGTATTTTCATTATCAGGCTTGATATTTCTACTGAATGATCACTAAAGCATGAGCCAACCTGCTTTATCTGTTCCGGCTTTATAAATGGTTCATCACCCTGTATATTTATTACTATATCCGGGTTTATTTTATACCTTTCCCTTATTATACCCAGCGCTTCTGCGCACCTGTCGGTACCACTCCTGTGAAGAGGTGAGGTCATGATGGCCTCACCCTTAAACTCCACAACGGTATTATATATTCGTTTATCATCAGTTGCAACAAAAACTTTTTCGAGAGCACTGGATGCACGCCTGTAAACGTGCTCAATCATAGGTGCATCTTCTATTCTGGCCAGAGGTTTCCCCGGAAACCTGGTTGAAGCAAAACGGGCCGGTATTATTCCAATCTGCATCATGTCAAACAATTTAATTTCCAGCTAATTTACAAAAAATGGATTTTTCAAAGTTTTAAAAAAAAGATTAATTTCGCATGAACGAGGATTAGTTTATGAAAGATTTACAGAGCATAAAGCAAAGATTTAGTATCATAGGTAATTACGTTGGGCTTAACAGGGCAATCGATATAGCTGTACAGGTTGCACCTACAGATCTCTCTGTACTTATTTCAGGGGAAAGTGGAACAGGTAAGGAGATATTTCCACAGATAATTCATCATCACAGCAAACGTAAGCATGGACAATATATAGCTGTTAATTGCGGGGCAATACCTGAAGGGACCATAGATTCTGAATTGTTTGGTCATGAGAAAGGTTCTTTTACCGGGGCAACTGATAGCCGCAAGGGTTATTTTGAGGTGGCAAACGGTGGGACAATTTTTCTTGATGAAGTATCCGAGTTGCCGTTATCAACGCAGGTAAGGCTACTTCGGGTGCTTGAATCGGGTGAGTTCATAAGGGTAGGTTCTTCAAAAGTACAAAAGACAGATGTGAGGGTTATAGCCGCAACGAACATTGAGATATTGCAGGCCGTTAACACAGGTAAATTCAGGGAAGACCTGTTTTACCGCCTGAATACTGTACCTATAAAAATACCACCTCTTAATGACAGGGGAGATGATATATTATTATTATTCAGGAAATTCGCAGTTGATTTTGCCGAAAAATACCGAATGCCCGCAGTGAAACTTACTGAAGATGCCAGGCTAATACTTACCTCCTACTCATGGCCTGGTAATGTGAGGCAATTAAAAAATATTACCGAGCAGATATCAATTATTGAAGGTTCAAGAGAAATAGATGCGGAAATGCTAAAAGCGTATCTGCCCGATTATAGTGCGATAAAACTGCCTGCCGTAATACGCCGCGAATCGGAAAGTTCATTCTCATCTGAAAGAGAGATATTGTATAAGATACTTTTTGATATGAAGAATGATGTGAATGATCTCAAAAAACTGGTGCTTGATATGCTTCAGGAAGGGAGTTCTTCGGTGCATCTCAGTGATCGTAATTCAGGCGTTATTCAACGTTTATATGACGAAACAGGCTTGAGAAATATACCCGGAAGTAAGAATATTAAAAAAGATGAAGCTAAACATAAATTTTCAGCCGGTAAGCAGCCTGATCAGATACAGGATACTGAAGAAATAGTGGAGGAGTCACTTTCACTGGTGGAGAAAGAAATTGAGTTAATCACCAAGGCACTGGAGAAGTATAACGGCAAAAGAAAGCTTGCAGCAGAAGAACTTGGAATATCTGAAAGGACACTGTACAGAAAAATTAAGGAGTATGGCATCGATTTGTAAATATATTTATTCGGAGTTACTATTAAGATCGGTGATTATCCCGGTCTTTGTTTTTCTTGCATTTACAGACTCAGGATGCACTGTCAGTTATTCAATGAGTGGAGCAAGTATTTCACCGGATGTCAGGACTATAAGTGTGCAATATTTTGAAAACAGGGCCAACCTGGTTCAACCTGGACTGAGCCAGTATATTACTGATGAACTGATGGATAAATGCAGAGCCCAGACAAATCTAAACTTCGTCAATGAAGCTGGTGATGTAAGTTTTGAAGGAGAAATAAGTGATTACAGGACTGCACCACTTACGGTATCAGGTGATGCCAGAGCCGCCATGAACAGGTTTACTATTGCAGTTAGAGTTACGTTTACAAACATAATTGAACCCGAGTTCAGTTATGAACAAACCTTCACCAGGTACGAGGATTATGATAGTTCAAAAGAGATGAGCCAGGTAGAGCAGGAGTTAACGGAGAAGATAATAGAGCAAATAGTGGAAGATATTTTTAACAGAGCATTTGTGAACTGGTAACATGAATAAGATTGAGTTTATAGATATTATAAAGGAACATAAGGTTTTGACTGATAATGAATATAATGATATTTCCAGGATCAGTATGAATTATCCCTATTTCCAGTCTGCCTATGTATTAATGTTGAATTCATTATACAGGCATGATGATATTGAATTTACGGAAAAGTTAAAGGAAGCAGCTATTTATATTGCTGACAGGGAAGTGTTGTATAACTTATTAAATTCTGAGGAGTGGACCTCAACTCAAAGCCAGGAACCAGAAACTGAGGCCGATATCAGTCATGAATCCCGTGAATCTGAAGGCATTAAAAAGGATGAGGAAGATAAAATACAGGATGTTGAAAAAAAGAAGGATGAAAATATAAAAGCCGATAAACCGGCAGGCAAATATGAGTCGGTATCAGGACGATCACGTGAAGAATTAATACAAGAAATACAAACCCGGCTTAGTGAAATAAGCGGAGAGAATATACTGCAGCTTGACGACTCAGCTGATGAGGAAGCTAAGAAGATACCAGTGGATGAACCTGTTAATACTGATTTTGAGCTTCCCGGGGATAATGATTTACTTGACCTTGACCTCGATAGCAGTGATTCATACGGCAAGCAACCTGAGCCGGTTGAAGAACAGACTGGATTCATTGATGATGATGAGTTAGTTGACAGGTTCATTAATGCAAATCCAAGGATAAAACCCAGGAACGAAACAGACGATTCTGAACAGGAAGATATATCTGCCGCGAGCAGCGAGGAGTCATCCCACCTTATCTCGGAAACTCTTGCAAATATCTATCTCTCCCAGGGTTACTACTCAAAAGCAATCAGTATTTATGAAAGATTAAGTTTGAAATATCCGGAAAAAAGTAGTTACTTTGCGACGCAAATTGAGAAGATAAAAGAAATTCTTTTAAAAAACTGAAGCAGATGGGTATATATGTATTTATTTCAATAGTAGTAATTATAGCATGTGTACTTCAGGTAATGGTAGTGCTTGTACAGAATTCCAAGGGAGGAGGTCTGGCTGCTAATTTCACTTCTACCGGTCAGTCAATGGGAGTAAGAAAAACAGCCGATTTTCTTGAAAAAACTACCTGGACCCTTGCAGCAATAATACTTGCACTAAGTATAGCAGCTACAATAGCAATACCTCATGGTGTGGAGGAAGAATCATCAAGAATACAGGACCAGATAGACAATGCTGTTGATCCCACTGCTATACCTAACCTGCCTACAGCTATACCTGATCAGGGAGGTGATAACCAGGAGGGAGAGTAAAAAGAAATAGTATGATTCATTTCGAAATGTCAGTTTGTCACGAGACTGACATTTTTTTTGCAATTATGACGTACAGAATACTGTAAACTGACAAAAAAATCCTTTGGCACAGATTCTGTAAAATGAGGATATCGGCAAAAATATATTGTTTAACAAATCAAGTAAATAAAATGGCAAAACTAAAAGGTAAAATATTAGCAGGTAAAGTACTTGTTAAACCTCATGAAGCAGAGGAAAAAACTGCAAGCGGCATCATAATCCCTGACAGTGCCAAGGAAAAACCACAGCAGGGAACCATAATATTGGTTGGTGCAGCAAAAAAAGACGAAGATATGGAAGTAAAATCCGGAGATGTGGTACTATATGGTAAATATGCCGGTCAGGAACTCAACATTGACGGTGAAGATTACCTTTTAATGTCACAGAGTGATATTTTATACATTGCATAAACCAAATAATTTAAACTAACTGATATGGCAAAAGAAATTAAATTTAATATTGAAGCACGAAACCTTCTTAAAGAAGGTGTTGACAAGCTTGCTGATACTGTAAGGGTAACGCTTGGACCAAAAGGAAGGAATGTAGTACTTGAAAAAAAGTTTGGAGCACCACAAATAAGCAAAGATGGTGTTACAGTAGCTAAGGAAATTGAACTTGATGATCCTTTTCAGAATGTGGGAGCCCAGATGGTTAAGGAAGTGGCTTCCAAAACAGGAGAGGATGCTGGCGATGGGACAACCACCGCAACGGTGCTTGCACAGGCTATAATTAATGTTGGACTTAAGAATGTGACCGCCGGTGCAAATCCAATGGAACTGAAAAGAGGCATCGACAAAGCTGTAAGTGAGGTGGTAAAGCATATTGCCAAACAGGCAAAGGTTGTTGGCGATGACCTGAATAAAATTGAACAGGTTGCCCGTGTCGCTGCCAATAATGATGAGGAAATAGGTAAGCTTATTGCTGAAGCAATGAGTAAGGTTAAGAAAGAAGGAGTGATCACTGTTGAAGAGGCAAAAGGCACTGAAACTACTGTTGAGGTTGTTGAAGGTATGCAGTTTGACCGGGGCTATATTTCTCTTTACTTCGTAACCGATACAGAGAAAATGGAGGCTGATCTTGAAAGTCCTTATGTCCTTATCCATGATAAGAAAATATCCACAATGAAGGACCTGCTTCCTATCCTTGAAACAACAGCGCAGAATGGCAAACCCCTGATGATTATTGCTGAGGATGTTGAAGGAGAAGCTCTTGCAACGCTGGTTGTAAACCGTCTGAGGGGGTCATTGAAGGTTTGTGCCGTCAAAGCTCCTGGATTCGGTGATAGGAGAAAAGAAATGCTGGAAGATATAGCTGTTCTGACAGGAGGTACAGTAATCTCTGAAGAAAAAGGCCTTAAGCTGGAGCATACCACACTTGATATGCTGGGACAGGCTGAGAAAATATCTGTTGACAAGGAAAACACAACTATAGTAAACGGTGCCGGTGCAAAAGATGCAATAGTAGCACGCGTTAACCAGATTAAGAAACAGATATCAACAACCACTTCAGATTATGATAAGGAGAAGCTGCAGGAAAGGCTTGCCAAGCTTGCAGGAGGCGTTGCAGTGCTTTACATTGGTGCTGCATCAGAAGTGGAAATGAAGGAGAAGAAAGACCGCGTTGACGATGCACTGAGTGCAACCCGTGCAGCAATTGAGGAAGGGATAGTTCCCGGCGGCGGTGTTACATATATCCGTGCAATTGCGGCACTGGAAAACCTGAAAGGTGAAAATGAAGACCAGAATACCGGCATTCAGATTGTTAAACGTGCCATTGAAGAACCTTTGCGCCAAATTGTAATTAACTCAGGTGAAGAAGGAGCCGTTGTGGCACAAGTAGTTAAGGAAGGGAAGGATGATTTCGGATACAATGCAAGTATTGGTAAATTTGAAAACCTCTATGATTCAGGTGTAATAGACCCTGCCAAAGTGGTTCGTATAGCTCTTGAAAATGCAGCATCAATAGCAGGCATGTTCCTGACAACCGAAGCAGTAGTGGTTGAAGAAAAAGAAGATGAGCCAATGCCTAATCCCGCAATGGGCGGTGGTGGCATGCCAGGCATGATGTAATAGATGCAGGTTAGCGCTGATTTGAACTAATTATCGCGAATTTCATGGGGCTGTCTCATAAGTCCTCTAACCACCCCCTCCTCGACCTTACGGTCGGGATACCCCTCCTTTCAAAAGGAGGGGAAATGGCTGATATACAATACTATAACTTTCTCCTCCTCTTTAGAGGAGGAGTACCCCCGAGTACTCGGGGGGGAGGTGGTAGACTTATGAGACAGCCCCTATTCAGTTTAAATTATATGCCTGCGCTTTCCTCCTGGCTGAGATCAGGAACAGTGTAAGAATACCTAATCCGCCAAGTACTCCGGTAATATATCCCAGATTAACAGGCATTGCCAGTCCGGCACTTTTATTAGGGGCCACCATAATATAGGTTATGCAGATTGTTGTCAGGAATGTGGCCGGGATAGATAATAACCAGTGGTTTTTCTTGTTTAATGCCTGATACATGGCAGCCGACCACAGTACAATTGTTGCCAGAGACTGATTTGATATACCCACAAACTTCCATATTCGTCCAAATTCATCCTTCATAATAAAAGTCAAAATGAATCCGATAATGAATATTGGGATGCTGACAAATAACCTGTTCTTTATTCCTGATTGTTTAATCCTGAACACATCAGCTATTATTAATCTTGCCGATCTGAATGCGGTGTCTCCCGATGTAATCGGGCAGGCAATAACTCCAATAACGGCAAATATAGCCCCGACTTTTCCCAGCCATGTGTTGCAGATCTCATTAACCACCCATGCCGGATCCGGTGTAATACTGGGGTCTGATACCAGAGAATTGGAAAGAGTATAGTTTAGTCCATGAACGTCATTGAAGTAATTCATTGCAGCTGTTGCCCATATAATTGCTACTATTCCTTCAGCGATCATTGCTCCGCAGAAAATACTTTTACCCTGCTTTTCGTTTTTAACACACCTTGCCATCAGGGGAGACTGTGTGGCATGAAATCCGCTGATCGCCCCGCAGGAAATAACGATAAATAACATCGGGAAAAGGATATTGGTTTCTGGATTATTATGAAAATTTCTCAGGGAAGACATGCTTAATTCGGTCATCTGGAGAGTCCCATTAAGAGATTTGAAAATGATTGATCCACCTATACCAAGGGCCATGATCAGAAGTGAAACTCCGAAGACAGGATATATTCTGCCAATAATTTTGTTTATAGGTAATAATGTTGCAAGCAGGTAGTATGCAAAAATAAGATACAACCAAACTCTTATATCAAGGTTGGTCATTGTTTGAAGCAGTTTAGCCGGTCCTGTAACAAATGCAACACCGACAAATATCAACAGTAATAATGTAAATACTCTGAGGAAGTTCTTTACAGTGACACCAAGGTATCTGCCAACCAGCTCAGGTAAACTGTCGCCATTATTCCGTATTGAAAGCATCCCGGAAAAATAGTCATGAACTGCTCCCATGAATATACATCCCAATACTATCCATATATATGCTACCGGCCCATACATTGCTCCCAGGATAGCTCCGAATATGGGGCCTAATCCTGCAATATTGAGGAATTGTATCATGAATATCTTCCATGCAGGCAAAGGGATGAAGTCAACGCCATCAGCTTGTGTGATTGCCGGTGTTTTGCGTTCTGGCTGCATGCCGAAATAATAGTCTATGAAGCGGCCATATAGTAAATAGCCCGCAACAAGTGCAATAATGCATATAAGAAAAGTAATCATGGATCTGCATAAAAGAATTATCCTAAAAGTAATAATTATTTGATCAAATACAGGTGATAGTTTATTAAACTGGGATTAATTCTCAACCCCTGATCTTATTCGAGGATCCTCGAAAACGCACTTGCTTTTTCGGACTCATTCTAAACTTATTCAACTAATAATTATATATTTGCGCTTAATCTGAGGAATGAGAGCAGCAATGAATAACATACGGAATTTTTGTATCATAGCTCATATTGACCATGGTAAGAGTACTCTTGCAGACAGGCTGCTTGAAAAAACTGATACTTTGAGTGAGAGAGACAGGAAGGACCAGGTACTGGATGATATGGAACTGGAGAGGGAAAGAGGGATTACTATTAAAAGTCATGCCATACAGATGAGGTATATGCATCATGGTTCAGATTATACGCTTAACCTTATCGATACACCGGGGCATGTTGATTTTTCCTATGAGGTTTCGAGGTCAATAGCAGCTTGCGAAGGGGCCCTGCTAGTTGTTGATGCCACCCAGGGCATACAGGCACAGACAATATCTAATCTTTATATGGCTATTGATCATAATCTTGAGGTGATACCCGTGCTTAATAAAATGGATATGGCCAATGCTATGCCTGATGAAGTGAAGGACCAGATAGTGGATCTTTTAGGTTGCGAGAGGGAAGATATTATTGAAGCAAGTGCAAAGACCGGGATGGGCGTTGACATGATACTTGAAAAGATAGTGACTTCAATACCTCCTCCTTTAGGAGATCCAGATGCACCATTACAGGCTCTTATCTTTGATTCGGTGTTTAATTCCTTCAGAGGCATAATAGCCTACTTCAAGATTATAAACGGGACTCTGCGCAAGGGAGATATGGTAAAATTCTTTAATACGGGGAAGAAGTATGATGCTGATGAAATAGGTGTGCTGAAGATCAGGCAGGAACCCATGGAAGTTTTAAGTGCCGGGAATGTGGGATATATTATTTCCGGCATCAAGGAATCAAGGGAAGTTAAAGTGGGAGATACCATAACGCATCTTGACAGGCCATGTGAAAAGGGTATTGAAGGATTCGAAAATGTAAAACCAATGGTGTTTGCAGGTATATACCCCGTTGATGCCGATGATTATGAAGATCTGCGTTCCTCAATAGAGAAACTGCAGCTCAATGATGCTTCCCTGTCTTTTATTCCTGAATCATCAGCAGCACTTGGCTTTGGGTTCAGGTGTGGTTTCCTGGGCCTCCTCCATATGGAGATAATACAGGAGAGACTGGACAGGGAATTTGATATGGATGTTATTACTACTGTTCCTAATGTATCCTATAATGTGTATACTACTTCAGGTGAAATGACCGAGGTGCATAATCCCTCGGGATTACCTGCTGTTACACATATTGAGAGGATTGAGGAACCGTATATTTTTGCCCAGATAATAACAAAGTCAGAATATGTGGGTAATATAATGACTTTATGTATAGATAAGCGAGGTACTTTCAAAAACCAGGTTTACCTTACAAGCGACAGGGTTGAGATCACTTTTGAGCTGCCACTTGCTGAAATAGTATTTTATTTTTATGATAAATTAAAAAGTATATCAAGGGGGTATGCTTCATTTGACTATCACTATTCATCGCATAAGAAAGCAGATCTTGTAAGACTGGATATCCTTCTTAATGGTGAAATGGTTGATGCTCTTTCCACACTTATCTTCAGAGGGCATTCCTACGACTTTGGACGGAGGATGTGTGTTAAACTGAAAGAGTTGATCCCCAGGCAGCAATTTGACATAGCCATACAGGCAGCCATAGGTGCAAAAATCATTGCCCGTGAAACGGTTAAAGCTGTAAGAAAAGATGTTACAGCTAAATGTTACGGTGGTGATATTACAAGAAAAAGAAAACTTCTTGAGAAGCAGAAGAAAGGAAAAAAACGAATGAGGCAGGTTGGTAATGTTGAAGTGCCGCAACAGGCATTCCTTGCTGTATTAAAAATGGATTAAGGGACGTTTGTTTTTTTTATTAAAAAAAACTATTTTCGAGACGTTAAAATGTATTAAGATATCTGAAAATATACCTTAACCCTCAAATCTAACCTAAGCTATACCCCTTTTGCTCAAATCAAAAGGGTTTTTTCTTTATTTACAAAGAAGTTTGTACCCCTTACCGTGTACGTTGAGTATGGTAACTGAAGGATCAGTTTTCAGATATTTTCTCAGTTTGGTAATGTATACATCCATACTGCGTGCATTGAAATAATTATCATCAATCCATATAGTGCGTAATGCATAATTCCTTTCCAGTACCTCGTTTTTGCTTTTACAGAGAAGCTTAAGTAATTCCGATTCCTTGGTTGTTAGTTTATGTGCACCTTTGTCAGAATCGAGTATTTGTGTCAGCGGGTAAAAAGTGAATTTTCCAACTTTATATTTATCAGCATCATCATCTTTATACGATTTTGTTCTCCTGAGTATCGCTTCTATCCTGTATAATAACTCTTCCATTGAGAAGGGCTTGGTAATATAGTCATCGGCACCTGCAGCAAATCCTTCAATCTTATCCTTCTCGAGTGATTTGGCGGTAAGGAAAATAACAGGTATATCTTTTTCAATCTTCCTGATCTTCTTTGCAAGGCTTAAACCGTCAATTTCAGGGAGCATAATATCAAGCAAACAAATGTCAAAAGTCTCCGACCTGAAAGTATCCAGTGCCTTTTGACCATCAGTCAGATGTATAACCGTATATTCTTTTGCCTTAAGATAATCAGTTAGCAGTGTTCCGAGGTTAATGTCATCTTCAGCTAATAATATTTTTGCCATGATCAACTGTTTTTTGGAAGACTAATATCAAAGTGTGTTCCTTTATTTATTTGACTATGAACAGTAATAGTGCCGTTATGTTCGTCAACTATTTTTTTAACGTAACTCAGTCCCAGTCCAAATCCCTTAACATTATGGATATTACCTGTAGGTACCCTGTAAAACTTGTCAAAGATTCTCTTTATATCATCTTTTTTTATACCAATTCCATTATCTGATATTGAAACAGTAAACTGCTTGTTGTCATCAGTTGTTTTAATCTTTATCTCAGGATTCCCATTAGAATATTTTATTGCATTATCAAGAAGGTTGGAAATCATGTTAAACATATGCGCTTCATCAATTTTAAGGTTAGAATCTTTTGCATTGAGTTCCTTTATCAGTTTGCCGCCAGTGTCTGATATCTGTAACCTGAAATTGTCAATAGCACTGTTTATTATGCGGTGGATATCAGTATTAACCATATTCAGTTTCATTGTCCCTTTATCAAAAGCTGAAGCCTGGAGTACTTTTTCAACCTGGTATTTCAGCCTTATTGACTCGTCGTTTAGTATTTTTGATATTTTATCGAGATTTTTCTTGTTTTGTGCAATACTATTGTCACCGATCAACTGTGAGGCAAGGGAGATTGTAGAAATTGGCGTTTTTAATTCATGAGTCATATTGTTTATAAAATCATTACGTATTTCGGATATCCTTTTCTGCCTCAGGATAATCAAAATATTACTTACGGAAAAAACAATCAGGAAGAGGGTTACAATAATCGATGAAATACCCATGAAGCCGACCTGCTTAAATAAATAGTTTTTTTCTCTGGGGAAGTAAAGGTAGATCATATTCTGTCCTGGAACCGGGTCATTTGGGAATAGTTGCCTTATATATTTATTGGCATCAGATCCCATATCAAATCCGGCACTGCTGTAAACCTGATTACCTGATGAAGTAATAGCAAATTCATAATTAAGGGATATTCCGAGCCTTCGGAGGGTTTGATCGATCTGGTCATTTACCCTGTCGGGATCTACTCTTTCAGACAGCTCAGGTGTTTCGGCAATAAGTTTTCCCATAATACTCTCGAGCATAACGGTTTTGTTTGCTATCCTGTCATTGATGCCTGCCCTCAGGCTCTGAGAAGATAATTCGGGTATTTCTTCTTCAGGGTAGAAGAATTCATCATCAGAGTAAAACAGTATTTTCTGTCCTTCCCTGCTTATTGTGAGAGAAGCAATTACATCATCACGCCCTTTCAGAAGGGGTATGTTTGATTCTGAATGGTAACCACGCAATTGCCGCGCAAGAACCGACTGGGAAGGTACAATGGCAACAACGGAATCGACCAGGGGCATATCAATCTCCTCCACTATTCGCTCTATTGTTTCCTGCTGTTCCATATCTAGCACAACAGCTGTAAGAGCATTGTTAACATACACCCTGAATTGCTGGTTTTTCACCTGGATTGAATTATTGATCCAGTATATCTGGATAAGTATCAGGCCTGATAGTCCAATCGAGATAATTACAGCAAGCATTATAATAATCTTTTTCTTCATCTTTTACCTTGATACCCTCTTTTTATCCTGCGTGATTCTCCTTACTTCCATTATACAAAAGTATTTCTTAAAATTAACATTAACAGCTTTTTAACTTAATTTAACGTCATTTTAAGATTATAAGCGAGTAGTATTTATATTAATGGTACAACTTTTGTTCCATATATGATGAAAATGCTCTTTGAAAATTGATATTCATCAAAATAATTCAGCTAATTTAAGATTGGTACGATGTTTGATGTTAATTCAATGAGGTTTTTTTCATAGGTTAGATTAGTTAGTTTTAGGTTAACAAGGACATGGAGGTGAGCCATCACCTCCTTTCTTAAAACCAGAGGTACACTTTTCATAACTTAGGTTTTAGGTTTTAGGGTTAGTTAAGAATGAGCGGATATTTCTATTCGCTCATTTTTCTTTTTAATTCCTGGTTAAGGGCAGGCCTTTATTTTTTGATGCGAAGTATATATGCTTAAGTATGATTTGTGAATTGGTTTTCTGGATCCAGTTCAGGTTTATAGTTACGTGTTTATCATTATTTAATATAAGTATGGCTTTACGTTGATTGTACTTCATTATTACTTTCTTGATCTCAGACCAGTTATAGCTGTGATAACTGGATGATACAAGTCCGTAACGGTACGATATAGCCTCATCATTTACATAAAAGAAGTGTTTCCTCTTTCTGAAAGTAGCGAGAGCAGCAACAAAAAACATAAATCCACTTAATATTAAGAGAACAACTGTTAGACCTGGTTGAACAGAAGTGTCATGTTTAACAAGCCTCATGTAAAGGGCCCAGACGCCGCCGATTAGAAACATTGAACCAACTATCCATAAAAGCACTTTCTTGGATGTTGAGAATTCGTTCCTGGAGAGGTTAAGTTTTAAGTCTTCCATTTCAGGGTAATATTTGAAGAACCGAGTATTCTATTTGTTTATTTTTATCAAGTACAAAAACTCCCGTTATCTCCCTGATATTTCTTATTTTACGAATTATATTATCGATTGTTTCAGTACCTGTTATATCTTTTATTCTTAAGATATAGTCAAGCGAAGGAATTTTGTTCAGAAGTGTTTCCTTTCCCGAGCGGTTCCTGATAAGTTCATATGATGCCTCACAGAATTTCGAATCAGAAGTAAATCTTGAAAACCGGATCTCTTTTTTATCGATGGTTTTGATTACCGGGTTATTACTTCTGAGGCTGATGCCGAGCTCCTGGTTGATGAGTAATGACACCTTATAATCAGCTTCAGGTGACACAAGGCCCAGATACTGATCTGAATTATGGTCATCAATACTCAGCTTATGCCTGGTCTTTTTTACCGGAGGTTTCATTTTGAGGCTTAAATGCCAAATAAAGTTAGTAAAAAAAAGATTCAATCAATAAATCCTATTTTATTGATTTTCTTTACAGCCTGGAGTGAAGCTTTTTGTTCAGCTTCTTTTTTTGAGGAGCCGCTGCCCTCTCCGAATATTTCATTGTCGATTCTGAGCACAGTTGTAAAAACATATTTCTTATCAATGAAATCATAATCTTCATTATAATTAAAACTGATTTGCTTTTGCAGTTTTTGTGCCCAATGGAATACCTGGCTTTTGTAATCAGTTTCAGTATTTATTATCCTGTTAAGGTCAATATGATCGGTTAAGATATGTCTGATAATAAATTTTCTTGTCCTGGAGTACCCTTTATCAAAAAAAAGGGCTCCGATAAGTGCTTCCAGCGCATCTCCATAGATATTTCTTGAGGAGGAATTATTATTGATATGGCTTATGATAAGATTATCAATATTCATAGAAAGAGCCAGTTTATTAAGAGTCCTCCTGTTTGCAATCCTGGATCTGAGTTTTGTTAATTCACCTTCAGAAGCTTCTGGATAATTCCTGTACAGGTATTCTGACAGGACTGCATCGAGAATGGCATCACCCAGGTACTCGAGTCGTTCATTATTTATAATGCTTCCATCAGGTAGTTCGAATTTTACTGAACGGTGTATAAAAGCAAGCTCATAAATACCTGGCCTCAATGGCCTGAAACCCAGTATTTTTTTAAGTGCATACCGGAATGACTTTTTGTCAAGGATTTTTATGCCCTTCTTAATGTTGTGGTTTGATGACACAACCGGTATTTAGATTTTCTTGATTATTATTGAAGCATTATGTCCTCCAAAACCGAATGTATTACTGAGTGCGGTATTAATTTCCCTTTCCTGGGCATTATTCACAGTAAGGTTCAAATTCTGGTCAATATTAGGATCAGCAGTAGTTTGATTTATAGTAGGAGGGACAATATTATGTTGAATTGCAAGTATTGAAGCAATGGCTTCAACAGCACCGGCAGCGCCAAGCAGGTGCCCTGTCATTGATTTGGTGGCACTTATATTCATTTTATATGCATGCTCCCCGAACAAATTGATTATGGCCCTTGTCTCGGAAATATCACCCAATGGTGTTGCAGTGCCGTGTACATTTATGTAATCAATATCTTCCTTTTTCAGGCCTGATTCTTCAAGGGCAATTTTCATTACTTTATACGCCCCTATACCATCAGGGTGAGGTGCCGTAATATGGTAGGCATCAGCAGTCATTCCTGTGCCGCATATTTCACCGTATATTCTTGCTCCACGGGCTTTGGCATGCTCAAAGTCTTCAAGTATGAGAGAACCTCCACCTTCGCCCATCACAAAACCGTCACGTTTTAAGTCCATTGGCCTTGACGCGCTTTTGTACTCATCATTATTTGTTGACATAGCCTGCATTGAGTTGAAACCGCCTATACCTGCCTGGTTTATGGCTGCCTCAGAGCCTCCGGCAATAAAGATTTTGGCTTTGCCAAGCTTGATCAGGTTAAATGCATCAATAATTGCATGGGTTGATGACGCACAGGCTGATACAGTACCATAATTCGGACCCTGAAAACCGTATTTGATGGAAATATGACCTGCAGCAATGTCAGATATCATCTTGGGAATAAAGAAAGGGCTGAAACGGGGAACACCGTCCCCCTTAACAAACCCTGTAATTTCATTGAGAAATGTTCCTATCCCTCCAATCCCTGAAGCCCATATTACTCCGGCTTGATCCTTATCTATATTTTCAAGATCGAGACCTGAATCTTTTATTGCTTCATCAACAGCAATGAGGGCGTACTGGGCATAAACATCCAGCTTACGGGATTCTTTACGGTCAAAATAGTCAACCGGGTCGTAGTTCTTTATCTCACAGGCAAATCGTGTTTTGAATTTTTCAGCATCAAAACGCGTGATCCAATCCGATCCACTGGTACCAGATTTTAATCCATCCCAGTATTGCTCAATATTTTTACCGATCGGAGTTATGGCTCCTATACCAGTAACTACAACCCTTCTCATGTTGTTTGATTTCTCTGGTTATGCAATCTTATTTTGCATTTTCCTCGATGTACTTGATGGCTTCACCAACAGTGCTGATGTTTTCTGCCTGATCATCAGGAATTCCCATATTGAATTCCTTTTCAAATTCCATTATAAGCTCAACAGTGTCAAGAGAATCAGCACCCAAATCGTTGGTAAAGCTAGCCTCAGGGGTAACTTCTGATTCGTCAACTCCTAGTTTGTCAACGATGATCTCTATTACTTTTGCTGCAATATCAGACATAATCTCAAATTTTGGTTAATAATAATTACATTTAAAACCTTGCAAAGAAATATATTTGTACCATATTAATCAAACAAATTTAAAAATATTTATTAAATATAAAATACATATAATTGATATTCAAATAAATAAACATGCTTTTTTGTGCAGGGGTTGAAACCATGCACGTTTTTGTAAAAATTTGATAATGAGGAATATAGCAATTTTTGCTTCAGGCTCCGGGACGAATGCTCAAAAACTGATGGAATATTTTTCGACCAGTAAAACCGCCAAAATCAAACTTATTCTTTCAAATAAAGCTGATGTATTTGTATTAGAAAGGGCTAAGAAATTTTCAGTTCCATCAATTGTTTTCGACCGTGATGATTTTTACAGGAATGGTAAAGTATTGAGCATATTACTTGAAAACGAGATATATTTAATAGTGCTGGCCGGGTTTTTATGGCTGGTACCTGAGGAAATACTCCAGCATTACCCCGGGCGTATAGTAAATATTCATCCTGCACTGCTTCCTGATTATGGTGGTAAAGGGATGTATGGGAGCAGGGTTCACAGGGCAGTTATAGATAATAATGAGAAAGAATCAGGAATAAGCATACATTATGTCAATGCACGTTACGATGAAGGGGATATTATTTTCCAGGCAAAATGCGAAGTTAAACCTGATGACAATCCTGAATCACTTGCTGAAAGGATACATAAGCTTGAATATGAATATTATCCACTGATAGTTGAAAAGCTGATCATGAAAGATCAGAATGATTCAATAAGCTGAACCATTACCTTGCTTATTTTCTCAAATTTCTCATTGTTTTCTTCTGAGACTGGTTCTACGGGTGGTGCTTCTACCTTGAGCGGATCAACAGCATATCCATTTTTATAGAATCTGAAATCAAGATGTGGCCCTGTGGATAATCCTGAACTTCCTACATATCCTATTATATCCCCCTGTTTTACGTATTTACCAACACTAACACCTTTACCGTAACTACTGAGGTGCATGTAGGCAGTTGTATATACGCTATTATGTTTGATTTTAACTATCCGTCCTGATCCACTCTGGTATTCCGTCATAATAATCCTGCCATCGCCAATGGCATGGACAGGTGTACCTACCGGGGCTGCATAATCCACACCGTGATGGGGCCGTCGTATTCTTAATATCGGATGCAGCCTGCTGTTCGAATACCTGCTACTTATACGTGAATACCTCAGTGGAGCTTTCAGGAATGCTTTACGCAGGCTGTTACCCTCCAGGTCATAATAGCTTTCCTTACCATCCTGGATAAAGGGTATTGCATAAAACCCGGTGCCGGCATGTTCAAAGAAGGTAGCAAGGATACGGTACACCCCATTGGAAGTTGTATCAATATATTCTTCTTCGTAGATAACCTTGAACCTGTCGCCTTCCTGCAGGCCAAAAAAATCTATTGACCAGGCATAGATTTCTGACAGTTCCACGGCAAGAACGGGATTAAGACTATTATCAAGCATTGCATCCCATAATGATGTTTTTATTGTTCCTGAGGCATATTTTAGTTCCAGTCTTACAGGTTTTTCTATTTTCCTGATGACAGGTTCTCCTTTAAAATCGAATATATAATGATTTATAATATCATGTTCATAGATCATATATTCAAGTATGTTCAGGGTATCCGGTTTTATATACAGACTGTAATTATTACCTGCTTTGATTTTCTTCACATCAAATACATCACCGGAGTTACGGATTAATGTCTCAATATCATTATAGCTTATATTATAATAGTCGAGTATTTCTGAAAGAAACTGATTACGTTTGATCTTCCCGGTTATTATTTTATAACCTGTGGTATCTATACCGTAACTGTCAGTTTTTTGTTCAGCCTGTTCTTCAGGGGGTTCTTGTAATTCAACAACAGGGTTTATATTGCCGGATGTATGGGTGCAGCTGTAATATATAACAAAAGACAACAGTATAATTACGATATAGTACCTGTTCATACCACAACATTTATTATTCGTCCTTTAACAACAATAATCTTGCGGGGTTTATTCCCTGCCAGCCATCTGGCTGATCTTTCATCGCTTATGATGGCATTTTCTATTTCATCATCAAGCATCTTCAGGGGTAATTCCAGTTTGAATCTCAATTTACCGTTAAATGACACGGGATATTCAAATGTTTCTTCTTTCAGATAGTCTTCATTCACCTCCGGCCATTCCTTATATGCAAGGCTTTCATTATCACCGTATAATTCCCATAGCTCCTCAGCCAGATGAGGAGCGAAGGGGTGGAGTATTCTTGCAAAAGTACATGCGGTATCTCTGTTTACTTTACCTTGTTTTACAGCAAGGTTTGTGAAGATCATCAGTGCAGATATGGCAGTGTTGAATCTCAGGTTGTCAATGTCATTTTCTACTTTTCTTATTGTCTTATGCAGGGCTTTCAATAGTTCTGCACTTTCTTCTTCTTCAGTAATATTCGACTTATTTCCAAATAGTCTGAAAACCCTTGTCAGGAATCCGAATACACCTTTTACCCCTTTTTCATCCCATGGTTTGGAGGCATCAAGCGGCCCCATGAACATTTCGTATAATCTGAATGAATCGGCTCCGTATCTTTCAATTATATCATCAGGGTTAATAACATTCTTCAGTGACTTTGACATTTTAGCCACTATCTGTTTGAGCTCTTCACCCGTTTTCCTGTTGAAATACTTACCATCTTTTTCTTCCACAAGGTCACCCGACACTTTTGCTCCTGTTTTCGTTTCATATGCGAAAGCAAGTATCATCCCCTGGTTAAAGAGTTTAAGGAATGGTTCGTCATGGGATACATATCCAAGGTCGTACAATACTTTATGCCAGAACCGGCTGTAAAGCAGGTGGAGCACAGCATGCTCTGCTCCTCCAATATAGAGGTCAACAGGCATCCAGTATTTTTCTTTTTCCTTACTGAAAATATCTTTATTGTTATGGGGGTCAATAAACCGGAGGTAGTACCAGCATGATCCTGCCCACTGTGGCATTGTATTTGTTTCTCTCCTGCCTTTCAATCCGTTTTTACCTTCAACCATTAACCAATCTGTTGCACCTGCGAGAGGTGATTCTCCGGTTTCACTGGGGTGATATTTTTCAAGTACGGGCAGTTCAAGTGGTAACTCAGATTCATCGACCACAGTTATAGTTCCGTCTTCCCAGTGTATAACGGGGAATGGTTCACCCCAATATCTCTGCCTGCTGAACAGCCAGTCGCGTAATTTGTAATTTACTCTGGCTTCACCAAGTTCTTTGGATATAAGCCAGTCGATGGTTTTCTTTATCCCTTCTTCCTTTTTCAGTCCATTGATATCAAGCCCAGTGCTCTTATCTGATGAATTGATATAGATCCCGTCTTCGGTCCAGCATGCCTGGCCATTTAGTATTTTCCCCTTCAGGACTTGATCATCTGTATCAGGGTTCATGATGCATTCAATCGGAAGACCAAATATACCGGCGAATTCAAAATCTCTCTCATCATGTGCAGGCACTGCCATTATTGCCCCTGTTCCATAGCCGGTAAGCACATAGTCAGCAATCCATACAGGTATTTTCTTGTTATTTACAGGATTTATTGCATACGACCCGGTAAATACACCTGTTTTTTCCTTGGCAAGATCGGTTCGGTCGAGATCCGATTTAAGGATAGCTTCTTTGATATACTTATTTACTTCTTTTTCTTTTTCCCTGGTAGTAAGTTTTTTAGTCAGTTCATGCTCAGGAGCCAGTACCATATATGTAGCTCCAAAAAGTGTATCAGGTCTTGTGGTAAATACAGAAATTATATCACCGCTATTTTCAATGTGGAATTTTACTTCTGCCCCGGTAGACTTACCTATCCAGTTACGTTGCTGGTCCTTAATACCTTCAGGCCAGTCAAGATTATCAAAGCCTGTAAGCAATCGTTCTGCATAATGTGGTATGCGGAGCATCCACTGCTTAAGGTTCATTTTTTCAACCTGGTGGCCGCATTTCTCATGTGATCCATCGTTCAGTACTTCTTCATTTGAGCATACTATTTTGCAGTTCGAACACCACCATACCAGTGCGTTATCATAATATGCCAGTCGCTTACCGTCAATATACTGGCGCACAGAAGCGTTTCCTCTTCTTCTGATATCCTCTGGTATCTCCAGTTCATCTATATGCCTTCCCTTCTGCAGTTTTTCGTCATACCAGGTGTTATATAATTGTATGAAAATCCATTGTGTCCATTTAAAGTACCTGGGATCACTGGTTTTTATTTCCCTGTCCCAATCATAGCTGAGCCCTATCTCCTTTATCTGGCTCCTGAACGTATCACAATTCTTATTTGTGGTGATAGCAGGTTGGGTCCCGGTTTCCATGGCATATTGTTCAGCAGGCAAACCAAAAGCATCCCAGCCCATTGGGTGCAGGACATTATATCCTTTCATTCTCTTATATCTTGCCACAATATCGGTGGCAGTATAACCTTCGGGGTGCCCGACATGCAGGCCTGAACCGGAGGGATAAGGAAACATGTCAAGAATATAATATTTTTTCGGGTTATTTATATCATCGTGAGTCTTAAAGGTTTTGTTCTCTTCCCAGTGTTTTTGCCATTTCTTTTCTATTTCCCTGAATTTATATTCCATCACGGCAATTGAATTACAATTAATAATATGGTTTGCGAAATTATGAAAAACTTATCAATTATCATTATTTGTCACCTGCTTTGAAATATCAGCTACAGGAGTTAATTTAGCAGTATCAAATGGTTCCGTAGTTCAATTGGATAGAATAACAGATTCCGGTTCTGTTGGTTGGGGGTTCGAGTCCCCCCGGAATCACAACGATGCGAAGGAATGCGAACCCGTTGTGCAAAATTAATAAGAAAGACAAAAGTTGATCTATAAGTATTTATTTGGGCCGGTGCCATCGAGGCGACTGGGGATGTCGCTGGGTGTTGATCTGGTACCACGCAAAGTTTGTTCATTGGATTGTGTGTATTGTGAGGTTGGTAAAACAACTAAACTTACTACGGCAAGGATGGAATATGTCCCTTTCAATAAGGTAAGGGATGAACTTATACATTTTTTCAACAACAATCCAGATCTGGATTATGTAACTTTCTCAGGATCAGGCGAACCAACATTAAATATACGCATCGGGGATGTTCTTCGTTTCATAAAACAACTGAAACCGGGCCTTCCTGTCGCTGTTTTAACGAATGGTACATTATTATCGGATAAAAATGTCAGGAAAGAAATTCAGGATGCTGATATTGTTCTTCCATCGCTGGATGCAGCTACTAAAGGCGTTTTTGACAGCATTAATAGGCCGGCTTCGGGACTGGATATTGAGAAACATATCGAGGGTCTTGTGGATTTCAGGAATGAGTATAAAGGAAAGATTTACCTTGAGATATTTATATTACCGGGGTATAATTATGAAGAAAATGAGTTAAAGAAACTCCGGAAAGCTGTATTACGGATAAAACCTGATGCGATACAATTGAATACCCTAGACAGACCCGGTACAGTAAGCGACCTTTCAGCAGCAACCAGGCAGCAAATGGAAAAGATAATAGAAGAATGGGATTTGCCTGGGATGGAAATAATTGCTGCCGCCCCCAAAAGAAAGGAAATACAATCATACCGGAATGATGCTGAAGAAGCCATAATGGGAATGATCGCACGTCGACCCTGTACGATTGACGATCTTAGTAAAACACTCGGGATACATATAAGTGAAATAAACAAATACCTCGATGTACTGGAGTCGGAAAAAAAAATTAGATCTGTAAGGCAGAACAGGGGTGTATTTTATAAGCCTGCCTGATCAGTTCTCAAAAACCGCGTCTTTTCTGAGAGAGTCAATGAAACAGGCTTTCATCCAGTAAATTGAAGGATTTCCTGATTCTGGATTGCATGATATATCCTTCAGGTATTCCCAGGTTAACTTTTCAGGCTTTTCCCTTAATCGTCTTGACATAAAAAATATATATTTATTATCCCTGGTTACATATACTGAATGTTCAAAACCGTCGGGTGTATTTATTTTATCTCCCATATTAATGGGATCGCTCCATTTATCATCTTCAGATCGGAAAACAATATAATAATCTGTTCCCCCGTAGCTATCATCACGGCCGGCAGCAGGTACAATAATATAACTCTCATCATGAGCAATAAAGGTATTATACTGGTTTATGCCACAGTTTACCTGCTCAGGTAATTTCTCTGGTTCCTGGTACTTCCCTTCTACAAGTTTTGACCTGTAGATGAAACTTTGCTGGGAACCAGGATCATTACGTGTAAAATAAATTATTCCTTCTCTGGTTAGAGAGGGGTAGAATTCTGCCGATTCTGTATTTACAGGAGGGCCGAGGTTATATGGCTTGCCCCATCCTGTATCTGTCCTGTCCATGACCCAGATATCTTCATCTCTGTCATTGTCTCCGCCTGGTCCCGGCCTGTTTGACAGGAAATAGAATTGGTTTCCATTATATGATAGTGCAGGCTCAATATTCATGAAGGAAGGATCTTCCATTTGCTCCATAACGCAGGGTTCAGTCCATCCATCACCCGTCTTTGTTGTGACCAGGATAGTATAATAACCTGAAATATGGGCTCCGAAATAGATCTCATTGCCATCAGGACTGATAGCTATATCTCTTGTCTGGTAATGACCAGTTACAAAACCCGGAGCAAACAGTTCAGGACTGTCACCTGGTAGCTTGCAGCCAGGGAAGGAGCTATCATAGCAACCTTCCCTATCATTACATGACTGCAAGGAAAATATAATCGGGGTCAGCAAGGCAAGTATTAATATTTTTTTCATAGGATTTGGTTTTATGATATGACCTCAGGCATAGAGATTACCCTATTTTATAATTGTTGTTTAACAGAATTCAAATTGAAAAATTTGCTTAAATTGTCCTTTCTCTGAAATACCGGACAGAACACAAAAGCCAATGAAAAGAATTATCATAGCTCTTATTTTACAGGCAATAACATATTTAAGCCTTTTCCCTCAGTCGGAACCTCTGAAACCCTTAAAAACAGACAATCCTCCGGAGATCGATGGTTTACTGGACGACAATGTGTGGGAAAAAGCTCCTTCGGTAACCGGCTTTAAATCGTTTATACCTGATTTCGGGAAAGATCTTGATTTTAAAACCGTTGTATACATGGCTTACGATGAAGAGAACCTCTATTTTGCCTACAGGTGTTTTGATGATGAGTCAGGGAAGATAAAGGCATCGATTAATTCGAGAGATAATATCCTTGACGATGACTGGGTATGTATAAACCTGGACAGTTTTAATGACCAGCAATCACTATACGCGTTCTATATAAATCCGCACGGCATACAAATGGACAGCCGGTTTGCGGGGGGACTTGAAGACAGGAGTGTCGATTTTGTCTGGTACAGTGCAGGAACATTGGATGATGAAGGTTACACTGTAGAAATACAGCTTCCACTTAAAAGCATACGTTTTTCAAACAGGGAGCCGGTTGAGATGTCGGTGTTTTTTGAGAGAAAAATAAGCAGGCAGGCTATACAGGGATCGTATCCTCCAATGGATCCTGAAAAAGGCTTTGCTTTTCTCACCCAGATGAAGCCCATGATATATTATGATGTAAAGCACTATTCACTTTTTGAGGTGCTTCCTGCATTTACCTACTTATACCGTAACCAGCATACCGAGGGTGAGATGAACAAGGATGAGCGTTCACCGAAATTAAGCCTTACCACCAAGTATGGTATTACATCCCAGCTTATTATTGATGGAACACTTAACCCTGATTTCAGCCAGGTTGAGGCTGATGCAGGACAGGTAGACATTAACCTGCGTTACAAGGTATTTTATCCTGAGAAAAGGCCATTCTTTCTTGAAGGGCATGATAATTTCAATTTTGCTGCCACCCAGGCTGATGAACATGACCCTGTGAATACACTGGTACATACACGGTCAATAGTGAATCCTTATGCGGGTGTGAAACTTACCGGTAAGGTTGGAGAAAGAATAACCCTTGCTGCACTGTATGCAGCAGACCGTGTAGATAGCGATTATGATTCCGTTAATAATTCCATGGCTCATTTCCCCATATTGAGGATGAAGTATAGTCTGTCGGATGATAGTTTCCTTGGTGCTATCTATACAGGAAGGGAGCTCGACACAGCATTTAACAGGGTGGGAGGGCTTGACGGGCTCCTCCGGATCAGCAAAGGGAGCACAATTCAATATAATGCCGTGTTGTCCTCGAACAAGGCCGGGCAGGGGGATGAAGCTCAGAATGGATATATGCTTGCAGCAGAATATGGGCATGATAGCAGGAACATAAGTTATTCTTTTGGAGGGAAGAGTATCAGTCCTGGTTTTGTTTCGTCTACCGGCTTTATCAACCGTACAGGCATAAACTATTTGAAGGGATTATTCAAACCAAAATTCTACCCTGAAACAGAATTTATACAGCGCATTGACCTGGAGCTTTTTACCAGACAAGCTTATGATATTGAATATAAATTATGGGAAACAGTGGATCACCTTGCCAGCTGGATATATTTCAGCGGATCAACATATATAAAGCTAAAAGCAGAATATGCAACCGAAATATTCAGGGCAGAACGATTTAAAAGCGGAGGCTTCCATGCTCTGGTAAGTACCCAGATTGGTAAAAAAATAAACCTTGCAAGTTTATATCAACACCTTGGTTCAATATATTACTCAGCAGAACCTTTCCAGGGTGTGATCAACAACTTTATCTTTATGGGTGCGTACAAACCCTCGGAGAAACTGCACCTGGACCTTACATTCAGATATTCTGATTTCAGTGATGACAAGACAGGTGATAAGGTTTATGATTATTCGATACTGAGGGGTAAGGTTACCTATCAGATGAACAAGTACTTCTTCATTCGTGCTATTACCGAGTATAATAGTTACAGGGAAGAGTTACTTACTGACTTCCTGGCATCCTTTACCTATATTCCGGGTACTGTTGTTTATTTTGGATATGGTTCTATATATGAGAGGTTAAGGTGGGAGGATGGTAATTATATCAGGGATGAGCATTTCCTTGAGACAACCAGGGGTTTCTTCTTTAAATGTTCTTACCTGTACAGGTTTTAGAATGATTGCAGTATTCTTATATCAGCTATAATACTTGACGTTGATTCGATACTTCTCAGGGGCGAAAGGGAAAGCATCTTTCTTACTGAGTTTAGATCAGAAAGCAATATATCGCCCTTGTCGTAAAGTATATCAAAAAGTATTGCCGTTTTCAGTGAATTGCCCCTGCTGCGGATTGTACAATTAAGGTTTCTTCCAGGGAAGATATGAAAATACCTGTTATTATCATCAAGGTATTTAAGCACCCATTGTGATGCATCGGAGAGTGAACATTTCCGGTATCCTTTCTTTGATTGTCCTATCCATTCACGGAATGATTCTTTAGTCATTACATTTTCCTTTTCCCTGAGCAGGCTTATTTCTTTAACAATATCATCGAGATCCAGTACACCGGTATAAATATCTGCCACGGATGTTCCTAAGTGCCTTAGCACAGGAATAATATCTCTGTTCATCTTTTCTTCGCTCAGGAGTGAGCATCTACGTGAAAAAGACCTTATATAACCCATGTGGTGTTTCAGTGGATTAAAGTTTACAGGTTCAGGTATGTTATTCCAGTTATTCATCCGGCACAGATAAAAAAGCCCTGACTTTTTACTTGTCAGGGCTTTACTATATGTTGTAAGATCAATATATGTTTCTGATCTTGTCAACTGGCATATTGGCGTACATGATCTTCAGAGCATTAGCCCTTCGTAAAGATAGCTTGACTTCTGTAACAATCTGCATTCTTGTATCCCTGTCAATTTTCAGGGATACGAGCATTTTAGCCTGGTCGGATTCATCAAGTGATTCCCTTTCCTGGGCTATAAAATCCAGAATATCATCTACTTCTTTAAATGCATCGTTTAGCTGTATTTTTGGCTCTGAGCCAAATGTAGCCTGGAGATTTGGTAAAGGTTCGCCTATATAAATAAAGCTTGCCAATGATTTTTTCTCCAGTTTTTTTCCTTGAGTTGCATCCGGTAATCTAACCGTGATTTTTAGTTCCACCTCCCTCAAAACCGTTACGGTCATGAAGAAGAACAAAAGCATAAATACAATATCAGGAAGTGATGCGGTATTTATTTTACCCACACCGGCTTTCCCTGTATGTCTTTTAAATTTACCCATATTACTCTCCTCCGATCTTTTTTGGTTCTGCTTCTGAGATAGGTGCATTATAATACTCGTCGACTGCGGCCATCTGATCTTCGTTGAGATCATCATAAACCATGCCCCATGTTTGCATTGCCAGCTCATCTCTTACTTCATCCCTGGCGGCCAGCAGTTCGTTCTGCACTGCTATATATACACCATAGGTTGTACCGTAGTCGTTTTGTAGAGATATTACAGCCTGTTTAGCCACCCGGACTAAACCAAAATAAGGAATATTCTTTTCGATTTTTTCCGGCAAATCCTCATCATCGTTTGGATTAAGGATGAATTCTTTTGTAATATCTTTAAGTTGACCTATTTGAATTATTTCGCCTTCAACCAGGAGCATGTTATCCTTATTTACTTTTACGACGAGAATATTTCTCTCGTGGATTTGCTGATCATCGCTTTGTTCTTGATCCGGATCCTGCATAGGCGGGAGTTTTCGCATCAGGCCTGTATCTGTAGCCATGGTAGTTGTTACCAGGAAAAAGATAAGCAGGAGAAATGCTATATCCGCCATTGAGCCAGCATTTATGTCCGGTACATCCCTTCTTGCCATAATTTTATTTTTTTATTCCCCCGCCGGGGGAGTTTATTAATTGCTACTTAAAAATTCTCGAAACAGATGACCATATTATGGCCAGAAAAGCAAGACCGACAAGAATATAAGCAGTAAACAATCCTGTGTCAACATACTTCAGTGTAGTGGGATCATTTCCCTTACCTGTAAAATAAGGCATATTCAACAATGTGTCATCAGCCATCAGGTAAGCGACAATAATAACTACGACTGCTGCAACAAGAAATATAATACCTTTTTTAGTGCCTTTGGGGTATATAATAATATTTATTATTGAAAATATAATTGTAATCGCTGCGGCAGCAAAAAATAGTATATATGCCCATGTAAGGAATGTTTGTGTAATAGCCGGTTCCTCCAGCCTCGTACCTTCAGTTCCTTCCATCACATTGCCGAAATAAAATAATATCCCAAATACTATGGTAACAGCCATCAGCAGCCAGAGTATTATCTGTATAATTCTGCTAGTTAAATTTGACATAGTTTTTACTTTTTAAGGTTGTGCTTGACAAGTATGTCAACAAGTGAGATTGAAGCATCTTCCATCTGGTTTGTCAGGCTATCGATTTTTGAAAGGATAGTGTTATAGAAAACCTGGAGGATAACTGCAACGATAAGACCTGTAACCGTAGTAATAAGAGCTATCTTAATACCACCGGCAACAAGACCTGCCGATACGTTACCTGCCTGTTCGATCTGATCAAAAGCTTCAATCATACCAATTACTGTCCCCATGAAACCAAGCATAGGAGCAATTGCGATAAAGAGAGATATCCATGAGAGGTTTTTCTCGAGAAGGCCCATTTGCACGCCACCATATGAGATAATTGATTTCTCGGCCATCTCTATACCTTCGTTTGCCCTGTCGAGGCCCTGGTAGAAAATGCTGGCCACCGGGCCGCGGGTACTACGGCATACGTCTTTTGCTTCTGCAACACCCCCGCTTTCAAGAGCATCTTCAATCTTCTTGAGAAGTTTATCTGTATTTGTTGTAGCAAGATTAAGATAAATTATACGCTCGATAGCAATTGCCAGACCGAGTATAAAGGTCAGCAAAATAACACCCATAAACTGGGCACCACCCTCAACAAATTTGATCTTGATCTGCTTGTGGAGTTCTCCCCCTTCACTTTCAGTAGCAGTTACAGATTCCATTCCTTCCTCTATAGTTGCTGGAGTTTCTTCTGCAACTTGCTCAATAGCAGTTGTGTCTTGTGGCTCATCCTGAGCAAAAGCATTAACTGATGCTCCGATAAAAAGCATCCCAAACACAGCTACAAATGCAAATAGTTTTTTCATGGTTTGTTTGTAATTTAAGTTATTAAAGTGTAATAATATTCCGCAAATTTATAAAATTCTTTCTTTTACAAGGCTAAGAAGCTTATTTAATCTCTTTTTGTATGATTTTAAAAAATAAATAATCACACTGTTATGTTAGCTAAAGCCTATTTTTATAAACAGGAAGGGATTCCTTCGAATCCTTTTTCTCTTCTAAATTATCTATTAACACAATTTTTCCCGCGGTTAATAATAAATGCGGAGAGAGAGGGATTCGAACCCTCGGTACCCTTTAGGGGTACACACGCTTTCCAGGCGTGCCAGTTAAGCCACTCCTGCATCTCTCCTAATAAGTAACCCCAAGGGATCTGTCAGTATTTCAAAGAATTTCAGTCGCCCAAAATACGAAAAATTATTAATAAAAACATCCTAAAGGCTTATTTCTCCCCTAAGACTCCTATTTAGAAGTTTTTTAATTATACCTGCATCATCATAATTACCAAGTAAGTACATGAGCTTGGTTACAGCAGCCTCTGTTGTCATATCATGACCACTGATAACTCCTGCCTCAAGTAATTTACGGCTGGTTTCATAAATGCCCATATCGACTCTTCCTGAATAACATTGAGTAATATTAAGCACGAATCCTCCACCTGAAATATAATCTCTTATTGTATTGATATACCATTCTGCAGCAGGGCCATTACCTGTCCCGAATGATTCAACAATAACAGCCCTTGTTGGTGAAGAATTAAAAAAACTTTGAACCGTTTCCCTGTTTAAGCCGGGGAATAATTTCAGGATCGATATACTGCTATCAAGATTCTTACAGACCCTGAGATTCTTCCTGACAGTAGGTGTAAGTATAAGGTTATTATTGAATTTTATATTTATACCCGCTTCAGCAAGGGGAGGATAATTTGGTGAATCGAAAGCATTAAAATGCTCTGAACTGAATTTTGTAGTGCGGTTACCCATGCGAAGGTAATTCTCAAAATATATACAAACCTCAGAAACAGGTGTTTTTCTATTATTTTGAGAAGCAGCTATTTCTATTGCACTGATAAGGTTTTCTTTGCCATCGGTCCTTATCATCCCAATGGGAAGCTGCGAACCAGTAAAGATCACTGGTTTCTCAAGATTTTCAAGCATAAAGCTGAGAGCCGAAGCTGAATAAGCCATGGTATCAGTACCATGGAGTATGACAAAGCCATCATAATTGTCGTAATTTGCCTCTATTATGCCTGCCATTTTTTGCCATGATTCGGGACTGACATCTGAAGAATCAATCAGAGGGTCAAAGGATATAGTGTCAATTCTGCAATCAAAGCGCTGAAGCTCCGGAACCTGTTGCTCAATATGCTTAAAGTTGAACGGGACAAGCACTCCTGAAGAAGGATCATGTACCATTCCTATAGTGCCTCCTGTGTATAAGATAAGTATTGAGGATATGTCTTTCAAAACAATACTTTAGTCCAAATTAAACAAATTAATACAATTTGATGTGGTTATCCTGGCAATTTCTTCAACAGGCAGATTTTTTATTTCACCCAGTTTTTCTGCTATAAACCTGATATAGGAGCTTTCGTTGCGTTTACCCCTTTTTGGTACAGGAGCCAGGTAAGGAGAATCAGTTTCAAGTATTATTTTTTCCAGGTCGATTGATTCAAGTGTTTTATCAAGATCTGAATTTTTGAATGTAAGTATACCTCCTATTCCTATGAGAAAACCCCGGCTGATGATTTCGTGTGCCTGTTCAATGCTGCCTGTAAAAGCATGAAATACTCCGCGAAGATCATGTAAACCTGTAGCATCCAGCAAGGTGAGAATTTTTTCCAGGCTTTCACGCGAATGTATAACAACAGGCAGGTTCTCTCTTCCGGCAATTTTCACCTGTTCTTTGAATGCATCTTCCTGTTCCCTGAGGTATGTTTTGTCCCAGTAAAGATCAATGCCTATTTCGCCTATTGCTATGAATTTATGCTTACCGAGATTGTTATTAACTGCTTCAAGCTGTTCTTTATAGTCATCCCTTATACTGGTAGGGTGTATTCCTATCATGGGATAGCATATTCCCGGGTAATTACTCACCATTCTCAGCAATGGACCAACAGAGTCTTTGTTAATATTTGGCAGGAGCATTTTTGTAACATTACAATTAAGGGCCCTGCTTATGATCTCATCCCTGTCATCATCAAACTCAGGTAAATAAAGGTGCGTATGACTATCGATAAGTTGCATCTTGTTTTAATGACATGAGGCTGCAAACATAGAAAACAAAAAAAAAGGAGACAAGTTAATGCCCCTTTTTTATCTATAGGTATAAAAACAGTATACTGCTTAGACTACTCCTTGAGCAAGCATAGAGTCTGCCACCTTAATGAACCCTCCGATATTTGCTCCTTGTACATAATTAATATAACCGTCCTCTTGTGTTCCGTATTTAACACAGGTATCATGGATATTCTTCATGATCATCTGGAGCCTGTCATCAACTTCTTTACGTGTCCATGAAAGGCGCATTGAGTTCTGAGTCATTTCAAGGCCTGAGACTGCTACACCACCTGCATTAGCTGCTTTCCCGGGGCCATAGAGTATGCCGGCCTCCAGGTAGGCATTAATAGCTTCCGGGGCGGAAGGCATATTAGCTCCCTCTGAAACACAGTAGCAACCATTCTTAATGAGTGTTTTTGCCTGTTCTTCATTAATCTCATTTTCGGTCGCATTAGGCATTGCAACATCGCATTTAACACCCCAGGGCCTTTTACCCTCGAAATATTCAACGCCATATTTTTCGGCGTATTCCTTTATCCTGCCGCGTTTGACGTTCTTCAGTTCCATCACGTATGCCAGTTTTTCTTTATCTATGCCTGCCGGGTCGTAGATATAGCCTGATGAATCGGAAAGTGTTACTACCTTACCTCCCATTTCGGTAACTTTTTCACATGCATACTGTGCTACATTACCTGAACCTGATATTGCCACCACTTTCCCTTTGAGTGTATCGCCTCTCGTTTCAAGCATATTCTGGGCAAAATAGGTTGCACCATATCCGGTTGCCTCAGGACGTATAACTGAGCCACCCCAGTTTATGCCTTTCCCTGTGAGGACACCGGTGAACTCATTCCTGAGCCTTTTATACTGTCCGAACAGGTAACCTATTTCGCGTCCGCCAACACCGATATCACCTGCCGGCACGTCGGTGTTAGGACCAATATGGCGTGATAATTCTGTCATGAAACTCTGGCAGAACCTCATTACTTCGTTATCAGACTTACCCTTGGGATCAAAATCTGATCCTCCTTTGCCTCCTCCCATAGGGAGCGTTGTCAGACTGTTTTTTAATACCTGCTCAAAAGCAAGAAACTTCAATATTCCCAGGTTAACAGTAGGGTGGAACCTTAAACCCCCTTTATAGGGGCCAATGGCACTATTCATTTCGATACGGTATCCTTTGTTAATCTGGATTTCTCCTTTGTCATCAAGCCATGGTACCCTGAAAAGAATAACCCTTTCGGGCTCTGCAATTCTTTCAAGGATCTTGGCATGTTTATACTTGGGATTTTCTTCAATGAAAGGGATTAGTGATTCAGCAACTTCCTGTACGGCCTGGTGAAATTCGTTTTCACCCGGGTTCTTAGCCTTGATAGCTGCCATAAATTTTTCAACTCTTGGGTCCATAGTCTTTATTTTTATTAATGTTTTTTAGATTTAAGAGAAGCTAAAAATAGAAATTTCATTTTTAAAAGAACCTACAGTATAAACCTTCTTTGTAAATATTCAGAAATAAAATACAGGATGAAATGTCAATATATAGATAATCAAAACTATAATACATTCATATGTGTTATAAAACATGCACGGTAACATGACTTTTGTCATGATTCATTCGTGAAAGCAAATCAGATTTTCCTACGATAAATATTTCCCGGGATACTTGTTATATGACCTGAAAATTCAAGTTTTAAAAGGGCTGATGATAGCTGATGCAATGGTTTGCCGAGAGAACTGCTTATCTGATCTGATGCTAATTCTTCATTTTCATTGAATAATGCAAATATTTTTTCTTCAAGGGGGCTCAGGTTCTCAGGGAACAATTTCTTTTGTTTGTTTTCGGATTTGGATCTCAACCAGTTAAGGTTATAAATTACATCATCGGCTGATTCGATAAGAGCTGCCCTGTTAGATTTGATAAGAAGATTACATCCTTCAGATAAGCGGTCACCCGGACTGCCGGGAACTGCCATCACTTCCCTGTTATACGACATGGCAATATCGGCAGTAACCATAGCCCCTCCCTTTCTTCCTGATTCAATAACCAGGGTGGCATCAGATATACCTGCTATGATCCTGTTTCGCTTGAGAAAGTTATTTCTTTCAGGAGCTTCAAACGAAGGGAAATCTGTAATAAGTGCTCCCTGTGATATTATTTGCTTTGCTATGGATAAATGGGCTGAAGGATATAGTGTTTTAAAACCATGACCCAGAATTGCCAGTGTTTTGAGGTTTTCTTTCAACGCAGCTTTATGTGCAGTAATGTCAACACCGTAAGCAAGCCCGCTGGTGATTATCAGCTCAGGGTATTCATTGGCAAGGTTATTAATAATAGTCTTACATATATCTTTACCTTTTCGTGTAATATTCCTTGTACCCACAACACTGATAATCTTTTTATCATTAAGGTTTGCATTACCCTTGAAATATATGAGCAATGGTGAGTCAGGGCATTCTTTCAGCCTTTCCGGGTATTCGTTTTCATCATAACATGTAACGCCTATATCGTGTTTACGAATATAATCCAGCTCCTCGGCTGCTTTATCCATAAATTCCCGGGAGCAAAGGTGGGATGCAATGGTTTTACCTATGCCGGGAATACGTATCAGGTTACGATATGATTCATTAAAAACAGCTTCAGCAGAGCCCAGGTGTTTGATAAGTTTTCTGGCATTTATATCACCAACGGCAGGTACCATGCCAAGGGCAATAGTACAGATCAGTTCTTTATCTGTTTTCATTTTCAGCATGAGACATTTTACCAAAGATAATAAATAGGTGTGAATTTGAATATGCTGAAATGCATAAAAACAAGATAGAAGAAAGGCTGCTCATAAGTTGAACAGCCTTTACATAATACTATGGGGGTGTATTTAATAAATACCGTAGTCCAGCATAGAATTGGCTACTTTCAGGAAGCCAGCAATATTTGCTCCCTTAACATAATCCACATATCCGCTTTCAGTAGTTCCATATCTCACACATGCCTCATGGATATTGATCATTATTTCATGCAGCCTGTCGTCAACCTCAATACGTCTCCAATGAAGTTTCATTGAGTTTTGCGACATTTCAAGTCCTGATGTGGCCACACCACCTGCATTGGCAGCCTTGCCCGGCGCAAATAGGAGTTTATTTTTCTGTATTATTTCAATCGCTTCAGGCGTACAGGGCATATTGGCTCCTTCACATACACAAATGCATCCGTTGTTGACAAGATTCTGTGCGTCTTCGGCATTCAGTTCGTTCTGGGTAGCACATGGGAGTGCAATATCCACTTTAACTTCCCAGGGATGTTTACCTTCGTGGAACTGTGCTGACGGAAATTCATATGAATATGGTTTAACAATATCTTCATTTGAGGCTCTCAGTTCCAGCATATAATCTATCTTATCACCGGATACTCCGTCGGGATCATAAACATAACCATCAGGTCCTGAAAGTGTTACAACTTTGCCGCCCAGCTCGATGACTTTCTGGACTGCGCCCCATGCTACATTTCCAAAACCTGATACAGCCACTGTTTTGCCTTTGAATGTTTCACCTATGGGAGCAAGCATTTCCTTAGCAAAGTATACACATCCAAAACCTGTGGCTTCAGGTCGTATAAGTGAGCCACCCCAGTTTATACCTTTTCCTGTGAGCACACCTGAATGTTCACGTTTCAATTTTTTGTACATACCAAAAAGAAACCCTATCTCACGGCCACCCACTCCGATATCACCGGCGGGGACATCCATTTCAGGGCCAATATAGTTCCATAGTTCAAGCATGAATGAATGACAGAACTTCATAATCTCAGCATCCGATTTACCTTTTGGATTAAAATCAGAGCCACCTTTACCACCACCCATGGGGAGTGATGTGAGTGAGTTCTTGAAGATTTGTTCAAAGCCAAGGAACTTCAGAATACTGAGGTTTACACTGGGGTGGAAACGTAAGCCACCCTTGTATGCACCTATGGCATTGTTGAACTGTATACGGTACCCGAGGTTTACCTGTACCTTACCTTCGTCATCCATCCATGGTACTTTAAATGTGATGATCCTGTCCGGCTCTATAAGCCTTTCAATGATATTGGCAGATTCGAAATGTGGATTATCATTATAGACTTCCTCAATTGATTCAAGTACTTCCCTGACTGCCTGAAGGTATTCAACCTCGCCGGGGTGTTTCTTCTCGAGGTTGTTAAGAACAATATCTACATTCATTATTAGAAAATTTTGATGATTTTATAAAGGATTCATTAATGGTTCAAATATGATATTAGCAAAAATGTTAAAAAATGATTAAACTCATAAGTCAGAACTGATTAATGCTGTTTTATATATTTGTCAAGTGACCCTGCTATTTTATTAAGTTCTGATTTTGATAACGAGGAGATATAAACAGGAGAATAGCTTGCTTTTTTATTTCCCATCAGGCGATATAGTTGTATCGATTTTATCAGGACCGGGAAGGGTTTTGTTATTTTATAGCCAAGAAACTCATTTTTTGGAATTTCTACCGAATTCTTTTTCCCGCTTAAAAGGCCTACAGAGTAGTATCTGAAGATAATATTCTTACCATCATCTGAGAAGTAGATGTATTTGTATTTCAGTAGAAGAGGCAGGAAAGCCAGTATAATGTATGCAGCTGTAAGGATAAGCGTGGCATAGAATTCCTGGATGCCAAATACAGGAAAATGCAGCTGCTTCCCGAAATACACGACATATACATATACAAGCATGATCAGTGTGGCTATGAATAACCTGATTCTTAAGCCTATAATAGTCTTGCTATTATCAAATGTCATCCGGGAAAATATTTTTACAAACCTAAATTATTTTTTAAAGATATCAATTAATTTCGTCAGACAAATCCTGTCTTTTCATTTTAAAAAAATCCTGTAATATATTTCGGCACTCTCTTTCCATAACACCTTGTAGTACACTGGTTTTATTATGCAACACACTGTCTTTATTAAGAGAATAGCCTTTCTTTTCGTCAGAGGTTCCGTATATCAGTCTCCCTATCCGGCTCCAGAATAATGCCCCGGCACACATAGTACATGGTTCAAGGGTAACATAAAGGCTGCATTTATCAAGGTATTTACCTCCAAGGTATGTGTTTGCAGCAGTTATTGCCTGCATTTCGGCATGGGCCGTGGGATCATTGAGTGTTTCAGTAAGGTTATGTGCCCTGGCTATAATCCTGTTATTGCATACCACTACGGCACCAACCGGCACCTCTCCTTTATCCCTTGCTGTTTCGGCCTCAGTTAATGCGGCCTTCATAAAGGTTTCATCCGAAAATTCTATTGTCATCATTATTATGAGAGATGTTTGTGTAAATGTAATAAAAACAGAAATATATCTCAGATGACTGTAATTCGTTTCAGTGTAATGATGTTTTGGTTATTTTTGTTTCAAATTTATCAGGCTCATTATGTACAGAACACACAATTGCGGAGAACTGACTTTATCCAACCAGGGTGAAAAGGTTGTATTAAGTGGCTGGGTCCATAAATCACGCGACCTGGGCGGAATGACGTTTATTGACCTGCGTGACAGGTATGGCAAAACCCAGCTGGTCTTCAATATGGAAATAAAACCTCAGTTATGCGCTGAAGCGAGAAAGCTGGGGAGAGAATATGTCATCCGTGCTGAAGGTATAGTTGAAGAAAGAAGCAATAAGAATCCAAAGATGCCTACCGGTGATATTGAAATAATTGTAGAAAGCCTTGATGTACTTAATACCAGTGATCTGCCTCCCTTCACCATAGAAAATGATACCGATGGGGGTGATGAATTAAGGATGAAATACAGGTATCTTGATCTCAGACGCGAACCTGTTAAACAGAATATAATTCACCGGCACAGGGTTGCCCAGGAGGTTAGAAAATACCTGGATGCACAGGGCTTTATTGAAATAGAGACTCCTGTGCTTATTAAATCAACACCCGAGGGGGCACGTGACTTTGTAGTTCCCTCAAGGGTGCATCCGGGATGCTTTTATGCACTGCCTCAATCACCCCAGACCTTTAAACAACTGTTAATGATATCAGGGTTCGATAAGTATTTTCAAATTGTCAGGTGCTTCCGGGATGAGGATCTCCGTGCTGACCGGCAGCCAGAGTTTACCCAGATAGATTGTGAGATGTCTTTTGTTGAACAGGATGATGTCCTGAATGCTTTTGAAGGACTGGCTGTTCATCTGTTCAAAGCAGTAAAGAATATTGATGTGAAGGAGAAATTTATTCGTATGACATACGAACAGGCTTTCTCAGAATATGGGACAGATAAACCTGATCTTAGATTCGGGATGAAAATCACGGAAATACGTGATACAGCCAAAGGAAAGGGATTCAATGTATTTGATAAATCAGAATATATTGGAGGTATAGTTGCTAAAGGTTGTTCTGATTATTCACGGAAGGAGCTTGATAAGCTTACTGATTTTGTGAGAAAGCCTCAGATTGGTGCCCAAGGACTGGTATACGTAAAATATAATAAAGATGGCTCATTCAAATCATCTGTTGACAAATTTTTTAGTCCTGATGATCTGAAGCAATGGACTGAAATCATGACCGCCCGACCGGGCGACCTGCTTCTTATACTTGCCGGTGAACGGATGGATACCCTTAGAGCACTGTCTGAACTTCGTCTGGAAATGGGCAACAGTCTGGGCTTGAGAGATACTGAGCAGTTCAAAGCTTTATGGGTTGTGGATTTTCCCTTGCTGGAATGGGATGACGAGACAAACAGGTATTATGCAATGCACCACCCTTTTACATCACCAAAACCTGAAGACCTTCATATGCTTGAATCAGATCCAGGCAAAGTGCGGGCAAATTCTTATGACCTGGTGATCAATGGTGTTGAAATTGGTGGAGGTTCGATAAGAATACATGATGCTGAAATACAAAAGAGAATGTTCAGAGTGCTGGGATTTACAGATGAGGAGGCCCATTCACAGTTTGGTTTCCTGATGGATGCTTTCAGATATGGTGCACCACCACATGGAGGTATTGCTTTCGGTTTCGACCGTTGGGTAGCTCTTTTCACTGGTTCTGAAACAATAAGGGATTTTATTGCTTTCCCGAAAAATAACGCGGGAAGGGATGTAATGATAGATTCACCTTCTGCAATTTCAAAGGGGCAGTTGGATGAATTGCACCTTGCAATAAAAAAAGTTCCCGGGACAGATAATATTTGATTTATTGATCCTGAAGCTGCATGTGGATGACACCATGCCTACATGTATTAACATTATTGTTCATCACAATTAAAATATTATTACTAAATTTGATTTGATTGAAATAATATAAAATAATACTTGTAACCATGAACGACTTCTTATCAAGAAAAAACAAAGCTAAACTGGCAATTATTCCAGTTGCCATTCTATTAATGTGCTTAATACCACCTTCCATTTATGCACAGACTGATATACAGGTCTCGAAGGAATATATGATTAAGCTAAAAGACGGGGGATCGATCACCGGCAAGATTGTGTCAGAGAATAGTCAGCAGATCGTTGTGGAAACTACATCCATGGGGCGGGTAACTATACAGAGGTCTAATATCGAGCAGATGACCTTGCTTACGGAGAGTGATGCGGGCAAGGGCTGGTTTCCCAATCCCAATCCGGGCAAATACCTGATTGGAAGCTCGGCAATAGCGCCTGATAAGGGTTCGGCTTATTATCAGAACACATGGCTCTTCTTTAATTCCTTCAGTTATGCATTCACAGATTACTTAAGCCTTTCAGGCGGTTTTGAGATATTCTCCATTTTTGCAGGAGGAGATGGCCCTTATGCCTTTTATCTCAATCCAAAAGCATCGTTCAAAGTTGCTGACAACCTGTATGCTGGGGGGAATATCCTGTACGCAAACACAATTAAAACAATCGATGATTTCGGAGGACTCGGTACACTGAATGCATTTGCAACATACGGTAATGATAATAATAACCTGACGGCCGGCCTGGGCTGGGGATTCTTTGAAAAGGAGTTCAGCAGTAAGCCGGTAATCTCCATTTCAGGGATGGTAAGGGCCTCCAGGCGCATAGGGTTTGTAAGCGAGAACTGGCTGATACCTGAAGTTGGGGAAGACGGTTCGTATTACGGTATATTTTCATATGGTATAAGATTCCTTGGAGATAATATATCTGTTGATCTGGCATTCATAAATAATCCTGATATTGCGAAAGCACTGTTTATCGGTGTTCCCTTCCTTGATTTCGTATTCAATTTTTAGAATACAGAAAGGAGAAGCTCGATCAGGCAATTACATATTTTTTAATCCACAGGTGTGCCTATAAGTGTTGCCGCGGTACAATCAATTATCTTGATCTTTACATAATCCCCGGATTTGTATTTACCCCGGGGGAACACCACCACCTTATTCTGGGAAGTCCTGCCGGAAAGGTCATCAGGTGATTTTTTTGAAAAGCCTTCCACCAGCACATCGTATACATTACCAATATCCTTTTTCTTGCTCTCCAGTGATAATTTGTTTTGAAGTTCAATTATTTCATTCAACCGCCTTGTCTTAACTTTATCCGGAACATCATCAGGGTATTTTCTTGCAGCTTTTGTATCAGGTCTTTCATTATATTTAAACATATACGCAAAATCATATTCAGCCCATTTCATAAGGCCCAGGCTGGCTTCATGATCTTCCTCTGTTTCTGTACAGAAGCCAGCTATCATATCGGATGAAACAGAACACACGGGGAGGATGTTTCTTATAGCTTTTATCCTTTCCATGTACCATTCCCTGTCATATTTCCGGTTCATTAATTCCAGGATTCGGCTGCTGCCGCTCTGGGCAGGGAGGTGTATATGTTTGCAGATATTATCGTAACGTGACATAACCCTCAGCACATCATCCGACATATCTTTTGGATGTGATGTAGAAAAACGGACTCGCAGCAGGGGGTTAACCCTTGCTGTTAATTCCAGCAGTTCAGCGAAGCCTGTCTTAATTTCATTATCTGCCCATGAATATGAATCAACGTTTTGACCCAGCAGGGTAACTTCCCTGTAACCGTTATCGAATAGTTCCCTTACTTCATTTAAAATGGTTTCAGGGTCACGGCTGCGCTCTGCTCCCCTGACATAGGGTACCACGCAATAGGCACACATATTATTGCATCCCCTCATTATTGATACAAATGAGGATACCCCATTCCTGTCCAGTCTAATCGGTGAGATATCTGCATAGGTTTCTTCCCGGGAAAGAAGAACGTTAACTGCCTCATGCCCCTGGGATGCTTCGCTGATTAATCTTGGCAGGTCCCTGTAGGCATCGGGCCCGACAACTATATCCACCATTTTATCGGTAACAAGGAGTTGTTCCTTCAGTCTTTCCGCCATGCAACCGATCACACCCACAAGCGTTCCCGGGTTTTTCCTTTTATGATGTTTGAACACGTCAAGCCGGCCCCATACCCTCTGTTCTGCATTATCTCGTACAGAGCATGTATTTACCAGTATCAGGTCGGCATCATCCATCCTGTCGGTTATCAAAACCCCATCATCCTTAAGTATGGATACCACTACCTCACTGTCAGCAACATTCATCTGACATCCATATGTTTCTATGTATAATTTGCGGGGCATTTGTTATAAAACCTCTTATACAATGATTTTGTTCAGGCTGCAAAAATACAAAACGTATTATGAATTTCTATCCCTGACCCATATTATCGGATTTTCATTGATATATTTTCTTACCCTTAACAATTGTTTATTGGTAAATAGGATTCTGTCGTAGAATCCCGATTGCCATCCAAATGTTGGATCGATTTTTCTGGCATTTCTTGTAACGATTGATTTATATGAACCAATAATTGATGAAACGGTATTTTTACCCTGGTTTTGAAATCGTTTTTGGCCAGGTGTTAATATTGGTTTTTTGGGTATGTTATGTATTGTTTTTACGGATTTTGGGTGTGATTTTATTTCTGTGAATGATGTAGGTTTTGTGGATAATTTGGTAGAATCAAGGCATTGCCTTGATTCTACTACATTTATATCAGGGTGATCATCAACATCAATGAATATATACGGTTTATTCAAAACCAAAATACAATGAATATGATTCGGCATTATTACATATGTGTCAATAATTGCAAATGGGAAATGATCATGAATGGATAATATGAATTGTTGGGCAATTCTGCCTATTTTGGATAAATAAATGTCGTAATTATAAATATCCCCCAAAAAATTTTTCCTATCCCTGGTACAGATGGTGATAAAATATTTACCCCTCCAACCATAATCCCATTTTTGCAATCGGATAGGTCCAATTCTATATTTATTCATGAATTTCTTCGTCAATTCCTCAGAAATCAAATTAATGAAAACACAAAATGAAATGCAGCATTTCAAAGGTATGCAAAATATTAATTCAATAAAGGAATTGAATTTAACAGATTATTATCTATTCCCCTGACATTGAATAAGGGTACGATTCAGGTTCGGTACACCTTTTCTTATTGGATTCTTCGGACATTGTGAATATTATTTTACCACCTTGCTGGAGGGCATCGTGTGTAAAATAATTATAATTTACGGTCTTCCCGTTAAGGGTGATATTTTCAATGTAATAAGATTTGCTGCCATTTCCTTCTGCAAGAATCTCAAGGGTGTTTCCTTCCGGCATTTCAATAGTCATCTTATCAAACAATGGTGACCCGATAACATACTGGTCTGTTCCGGGGCATACAGGATAGAATCCCATTGCACTGAAGACATACCATGCTGATGTCTGCCCGTTATCTTCATCACCACAGTATCCATCTGGGGTATAATTATAGAGCCTGTCCATAACCTGGCGTACCCTGTACTGTGTTTTCCATGGTGCTCCCGCGTAGTTATACAGGTATATCATATGCTGGATCGGCTGATTACCGTGGGCATAATTGCCCATTCCGGCCATCTGCATTTCTCTAATTTCATGAATTACGATACCGTAATACGAATAATCGAATACAGGAGGAACCTCAAAAACTGAGTCAAGCTTTGCTACAAACTGGTCATTCCCTCCCATGAGGCTTACCAGGCTGTCAATATCATGAAATACACTCCAGGTATAATGCCAGCTGTTCCCTTCAGTAAAGGCATCACCCCATTTGTATGGGCTGAAAGGTGATTGAAAACTGCCATCGAGATTTTTCCCCCGCATTAGTTTCCTCCCGGGGTCGAATACATTTACAAAATTATATGCCCTCTCTTTATATAATTCCAGTTCTTCTTCGGGCCTGCCCAGTTCCTGACCCAGCTTCCAGATACAATGATCAGCATAGGCATATTCCAGTGTACGTGCCGTGTTTTCCCTGATACCCACATCATATGGTATATACCCAAGTTTATTATAATATTCAGCTCCATACCTTCCCACAGAATGCACAGGACCATGTCCTTTAGTGTTTTTGATCATTGCCTCGTACAGTGTTTCGATATCATATCCCCTGATTCCTTTCAGGTAGCTGTCAGCAACCAGTGAAGCCGAGTTTGAGCCTATCATACAATTTCTGTGCCCGGGGCTTGCCCATTCAGGAAGCCAGCCACTTTCGAGATATGTATTTACCAGGCCACTCATGATATGACTGTCAAGTTCAGGATACATAAGAGTAAAGAAGGGAAACACAGCTCTGAACGTGTCCCAGAAACCATTATCAGTGAACATATACCCGGGTAATATCTCACCGTTATATGGGCTATAATGAACAATTTCTCCTTCAGCGTTTATCTCGTAGAATTTTCGCGGGAAAAGCAGCAGCCTGTAGAAGCAGGAATAGAAAGTCCTTATTTTATCGTTATCATCACTTTCAACCCTGATCCTTCCAAGTTCCCTGTTCCAGGCTTCCTTTGCCTCTTTCATTACAGTATCAAATGACTTTGTGCCAATCTCATTTTCAAGATTCCTTTCAGCTTGTTCGGGGCTGATAAATGATGAAGCCACGCGGGCATATACAATTTCATCTTTTCCTGTTTTGAAACCTATAATGGCCCCTGCATGAAAGCCCTCGGCTTCTAGGATATTAGCCTGAAGCTCTTTATTAAGCCATGTGTGTGTATAATCAAAGTCCTTATCAAATTCTATTACAAAATAGTTATAAAAATTATCAGGGACACCTCCGCTGTTGTTCCTGCAGTAACCGATTATTTTGCGCTCGTCTGATAATATTTTCACCATAGAGCCTCTGTAAAAACCATCAACCAGGATCCATGAGGAATCATTTTCAGGAAATGTAAACCTGAAGATTGCAGCCCTTTCCGTTGGTGTTATTTCAGCAGTTACGTCATGATCGGCCAGATATACACTATAGTAATATGGTTTTGCTGTTTCTGCCTTATGTGAGAACCAGGAAGCCCGGTCTTCACCGTCAAATCTTATCTCGCCGGTTATGGGCATTAAAGAAAAGGCTGCATAGTCGTTAATCCACGGGCTTGGCTGGTGGGTCTGTTTAATACCCCGTATTTTATAGGCATCGTATGTATATCCCCAGCCATTACCCATTTCACCTGTCTGGGGAGTCCAGAAATTCATTCCCCACGGCATTGCTATGGCAGGATATGTATTCCCGTTTGACAGTTTGAACTCAGAGTCGGTCCCCATAAGCGGGTTTACCAGTTCAGCGGGGTCAAATGAAATGCTGTTATCATCATTTTTCTGGGTACAGGAGCTGACCAGGGTAGTCAGTAATACTACCAGCATAATGGGTGTAATAATCTTATTCATATTTATATTCATTTAACCTGTTTCATAAGTTTGAATGAGTTCACTATTATAATTGCGAGCAGTCCGCCTGCAATAGTAAATAATACTGTAATTCCGTTTACCAGTATTCCATAGGTTATGCCTGTTTCTTCACTCAGGTTAAACAGGAGGAAGAGCTGTAAGACAAAGAAGTGTGTGGTCCCTATTCCTCCGGGGCTGGGGATAGCCCATCCAATAGTTCCCACGAAAAGGACCACAAAAGCGAAATACAGGTTGAGGTTCTCAGTTGAAGGTAATGACCTCAGGCAGCAATAATTCATTAAAATCATAAGAAACCAAACCATAACTGTTTGGAGTGCAAATATGCGGTACGACTTTATCCTGAATGTATTTCCTAAGGTTGCCCAGAACTCCTTCAGAAAAGACCTGATTTTATGTAGAAGCTTATAATGCCTGAATATCAGGATCAGGGCAGCAATAACCAGTACCAGCCCCAGTAAGATTAAACCAAGGTTCAGTAAATTCGCTGAGACTGATTTTTTAATACTGTAAACAGCCGTTTTAATCAATTCACGCAATCTTCCGAATTCAAGAAGGATTATAACTGCTATTGCCAGTATAAGTACAATCAGGTCATATATCCGTTCAGATATTACAGTACCAAGGCTTTTTGAAACAGGTATACCTGATGATTTTTGTAATGATGTACACCTGATTATCTCACCCAGCTTTGGTGTGAAGCTGTTTATGAAAAATCCCAGGAGCAAGGAATAGGATACATTCTTAATTTGAGGAAAGTTGCCATTGTTTTCCATTAGCAATTTCCACCTGTAAGCCCTGAAAAAGAACATAATTAACAGGAATAAAATGCTTAATAATATCCAGTTGATCCTGGCTGTTAACAGAAGTTCAAATATATCGTCCAGGGGTTTGTTCTTAAGAGTAAGGAAAAGGAAGAATCCTCCAATAATAATTCCTGTTGCAGCATTTATTACATGTTTCCTCATGCCAGATATGGTTTTCCGGGAACGTTTTTAGCGGATAAAGATAATAAGAAATGATTTATATCTTTATTTAAGCCTGAGATATACCGGGCGGTGATCGGATATAACTTCCTGGTAGTCGGTAAAACACCGGTCAGGCCTGTTAACGATTGAAGTGTCAATATTTGCATACAATTCGTCCGTTACACATATATGATCTATATGGCTTGGCCATGAGGGGTATGACCACCATGCAACACTACCACGGGCAATAGTCATGTCTGTGAACATAAAATTATCAGGATCATTTACCATGGTCCAGAACACGTTGGTCTCGTAGGTTGTCCCATTTATTTCATCATTGAGGTCTCCAAGAACAATAACCGGCTCATCCGGGTAATTATTTGATATATATTTATATAAAGAGTCAGTGGCATTTCTTCTCCGGTCTTCGTTTTCAGTGCCTTCACAGCATTTAAGGTGGTTGTTTATCATTATTGCATCTATACCTGTCGGTATATGTGTTACATGTATTTCAAAAGGTGGCCGGGGGAATGACCAGTAATCATCCTCGAATATTATTTTACTTTCAGCCTCATTAAGACTAATCTCCGATACCTTGTAAAGAAATGCCAGGTTCCAAACGGAATTGTTAATCGGGTAATATTCTCCTTCCCATCCAATGAGTCTTTCAACAAGCTTATCAAACTCTGCTTCTGAGCTTATCTCCTGCAGGGCAATAATATCAACATTCATTTCCTTTATCAGCTCAGCCACCACCTCTGCTGTTTCTTCATCATATCTGGGATATTCCTGGATATTGAAAGTAACTATATCGAATGTATTAGCGGAGCCACTTATGACACATTCCGAAAAATCTATTCCTTCATTACCATTGGAGGGCTTTTTGCGGCATGATACCATGATAAGGACAATTGACAAGGCCACTAAGAAAATTATGAACAAGTTCCTGTGCATATTTATTTCTTTCCTTATGTAAAGATGCAAAAAATAAATGTAAAGACGCCCAATTTAGGCGTCTATACGAAGTCTCTACGAAACACATACATTAATATTATAAGTAAAAATTTAATTTTGTAATTACTTTATAGATAAACATCTTATGAAACATCTGATCCTTATACTTTCACTACTGATCCTATACGGTTGTCACAACAGTTTAGAAAACAATTCAGCAGGCGTATCTACTGTTTCATTTTACGTTGGCACTTATACCGGGTCAGGAAGCCGGGGGATTTATAAGTTCCTGTTGCACAACGACGGCCGACTTGAACGGATTAACCTGGCAGCAGAGACAGAAAATCCATCATTCCTGGCATTTAGCGCCAGCAGGGACTTCCTGCTGGCAGTGAATGAGAAAAGTCCGGAAGGAACAGTTGAATCGTTCCGGACTCGGGGTGACAGCTTGGTAAGAACCAGCCGGAGCCCTTCAGGCGGTGCACATCCGTGTTTTGTAGCTATTAATGAAGATGGCTATGTATTATCTGCCAACTATTCAAGTGGCACCATTGGCTTGCTGAAACTGGATAGCACCGGTGTACTAAGTGTGTTGCTTGATGTTCAGAAGCATACAGGAAGTGGCACAACCAGCAGGCAAAAAAGTCCGCATGCCCATTCCGCCTGGTTTGAACCAGGAACCTCGCGGGTAATCTCGGTAGACCTGGGTACAAACGAGCTGTGGTTCTCAGATCTGGATACCCTGCATGAAAAGCTGTTGCCTGAAGAGCAACAAAAGCTTGGTATGGATCCCGGAGCGGGACCCCGCCACCTGGCATTCCACCCCAATGGTATTTGGATCTACGTGGTAAATGAGCTGAACAGTACCGTGACGCTTGTTAAAAGAACTGGGGGAGGAACATTTGAAAAAGGGCCATCATTTACAACCCTGCCGAAAGATTATACTGGAACTAATGCCTGTGCAGATATTCATGTTTCATCCGATGGAAAGTTTGTTTATGCTTCTAACCGGGGGCACAACAGCATTGCCATTTTTGAGACAGATCAGCATGATGGGACACTAAAGCTAATCGTACACCAGTCCACCTGCGGAGAATGGCCCCGAAATTTCGCCCTGTCACCCGGTGAAAACTACATGCTGGTGGCCAACCAGAATTCAAATAACATAGTGTCGTTCAAACGTGACAGTTTCACTGGTCGTATGGAACCGATAGATACCACAGAAGCACCTTCCCCTGTTTGCATTTTGTTTTAGTAGAAACGTCCAATTTGTACGACTCTACGTTTATAACGTTAAATGAGAAAAGACCTGAGTCAATTGCACCCTGTTTCGTACATTGACTTTCCTGAATATATTATATGTATGGTCTTTGACGGTCTGAAGGGAAATAAACAGCTCATCGGCTATCTCCTGGTTTGTCTTGCCCCTGCATATCTCTGTAATTATCTGTTTCTCCCTGTTTGATATGCCATATTGCTGGTAAAGATCCTCAAGTGAATCAGTGAGATCAATGAATTCATTAGCATTTCTTTTCAGGTAGGATTTCAGTAATATTATCAAAGCCAGGTCGGAACAGAAATAGAATAAAAGGAAATATAAACCAACATATACACTCCAGTAAGCAAAATGCAATGCAATAGCATTCAGCAAGGCAATACCTGCGAGAATAAATCCAAACCTTACCAGCAGTATCCTTTTTTCATTGTTACTGGTCCTGACAGCTCTGTATATAAGTATAACAAGGATATATATCTTGACAAGCAGGTCAATTGAATAAAGTACTATCCTGACTAACTGGCTCAGGTCAACACTGTTCAAACCCGCGTTTTCGGGCATATTTCTAAGTATCAGTCCGTAAATAAGGAAAGAGGCCGTGGCCAGTGTAAAGAATATAATGGCAACTGACTGGCTTACCTTTCTCGAAATAAGCTCATTTGATGCTTTAATAAGGATATACCATGCTGCAATTATAAAAGGGACACCGAAAAAAGGTATAACAGCAGCAATTGATTCTATCTCTGCAATTTTAATGTCATACTTAAGTAGGATTTCTCTTATTGCTATACCACCGAGTATGCCGTAAACTCCAAAGACAAAATGAAGTATTTTATAATAGAAAAAACTGTTCAGGTAATCAACCCGGTATATTTTCCTGAGTCGGGATAAAAGTATCAGACTGTACACTCCTCCTGAAACAGCGACAACAATGACAACAAAAACAGCCAGTCTGATCATCAGATAATATTTATTACAAATGAAACAAATTACTTGCTTCAAGACAAAATAATTTACTAAGACCTTATCATACCAAAGTTGGATAATAAACAAATCCTACTTTTGGCGGATTGACTTTGGCTGTATTACATATATATATTTGAAGTAGAAATCAAAAAATAAAATCATGGAAAAAATAACAGAATTATTACCGAAGGCAGGTTCAGCGTACCGACATGGCTGGAGAGTGATGAAGAAAAACTTCATCTCATTATTCCTGGTAGCATTGATTATCTTTGTGGCAAGTATACCTCTTGGTATCTTTTCCAATGTTTCTGATATCCATCCCGATAAATGGGGTATTGTAGCTGTGGCAATGATTTTTGCCCAGATATTCGCTCTGGCCTATTCTTTATTTGTATTATCACCGTTAGAATACGGGTCAAAACTTGTTTACCTGAAAGCAGCCCGGAATGATCATTTTGAAGTAGTAGATATGTTTGACTCGTTTAAAAACTACCTGGACGTTGTTCTTGCCTCACTTCTCAGTGGAGCAATTATTGTATTTGGTTTTTTCTTCCTTATCATCCCGGGCATTGTTTTTGCCTGCCGGCTGGCTTTTGTTCCTTTTCTTGTTATGGATAAGAAGCTTGATCCCGTGAAGGCTGTTGAGGAGAGCTGGAGATTAACAAAAGGTCATGGATGGAGGATCTTCTGGATGGGAATCCTGGCCTTTTTCCTAATTATTGCCGGGCTTATTGTACTTATTTTCGGAGTATTTATTTCGGCTATATGGATCAGCTCAACCTTTGCTTCTCTTTACCATGCCGTACTGGTTGAAAAAGGAGAATATGTAATACCAAATGGCAATCAGTAATCTGTAAAGACACCCAAATTGGGCATCTCTTATGTTGATATAACAACCCATCATTTTTGTTTTCATGACACCGGTTGAGAAACCGGTGTTTTTCGTATTTTTGCATTTGAAATATAAATAAGATAATTATGTCAGGACATAGCAAATGGTCGACCATTAAGAGGAGAAAGGGTGCCAATGATGCTAAAAGAGGCAGAATGTTTACCCGTTTGATTAAAGAAATTACCATAGCTGCCAGGGAAGGCGGAGGTGATCCGGAAGCGAATCCCAGGCTGCGCCTGGCTGTTCAAAATGCAAAAGGAGCCAATATGCCCAAGGATAATATTGAAAGGGCTATAAAAAAAGCTACAGGAGACGATGCGACAAGGTACGAAGAGATAACATTTGAAGGATACGCTCCAAATGGGATAGCAGTTTTCGTGGAGTGCCTTTCCGACAATAATAACCGTACAATTGCAAATGTCAGGTCAGTATTCAATAAATTCGGAGGAAATCTCGGTACTCATGGCTCATTAAGTTTCCTTTTTGACAGGAAAGGAATATTTACAGTCAGGAAAAATGATGAAATTGATATGGATGAATTTGAGCTAGAGTTAATTGACGGTGGAGCAGAAGATATTGAAACAGATGATGATATGATAACAGTGACCTGTGCAATGGAAGATTTTGGTAACCTTAATAAGAAGCTGGAAGAGAAGGGTGTGGAACCTGTAAGTGCCGACCTCCAGAGGATTCCTAATGACACCAAAGAACTTGACCTTGCAGGTGCAGGGAAAGTACTCAAACTGGTAGATACCCTTGAGGATGATGATGATGTACAGAACGTATTTCATAATCTCGAAATGACTGAAGAACTGGCTGAGGAGCTTGAGAAACAATAAAAGGAGATAATTTACTATTTTTATGGCATGAAAAGATATATCCTACTTATAGCCCTTTTTGCATTATGCAGCAGCATTCAGGCACAAAAACTGATAAAGGCAGAGGAACTTATTAACGGAAGCGGTAGTTACCGGGCGGGTCGCGTGGAAATAAACCAGGATATACGCGTCGATTCACTGCTAAGCAGACATATAATGGCAAATGCCGAAACTGATGGTATAAATGGCTACCGGATACAGATTTACAGGGGTTCAGGACGTAATGCCAGAGAGGATGCAAACGAAACAAAAGCTGAGTTTATTTCTGGATTTCCCGGTATACAATCATATCTGAGGTTTGATCCACCCAATTATTTTAAAGTGCGGGTGGGTGACTACCGTACAAAGCATGATGCATATCCCGATTTCAAAATGGTGAAGCGGAAATTCCCAAATGCTTACATAGTAACAGATATTATAACTTATCCCGACCTGGATCAGTAAATTATGAGTGATCAGATTAAACATGAGTGTGGCATAGCAATGATAAAGTTGCTTAAGCCGCTGGAATATTTTATTGAGAAATATGGGAGATGGGATTATGGCCTGCAGAAGATGTACCTGATGCTTGAGAAACAACATAACAGGGGTCAGGATGGTGCAGGAATTGCCGGTTTGAAGAAAGGAGTCAAACCCGGTGAAAAATATTTTTTCAGGCACAGGTCAAACGGAAGCAACCCTATAAGGGAAATATTTGACACCATCTATAATGACGTAAGGAAGCTGGGATTTGAGCAGCCTGATAAAATAGAATATAACTCCCTGAGACAAAATCTTCCTTATGCCTCAGATATTTATGTCGGGCATGTCAGGTACGGAACCTATGGTCTCAACAATATTGAAAATGTTCACCCGGTGATGAGATTAAATAACTGGAGGTCCAGAAATCTCGTACTGGCAGGAAATTTTAACCTGACAAATGTAAACGATATCTTCGGATCACTGGTTGATATAGGCCAGCACCCAACCGATTTTTCTGATACGGTAACCATACTTGAGAATGTTGGACATTTCCTTGATGAGGAAGTGGAATCGCTATTCATGAAGTACCGTGCAAAAGGACTGGAAAAAAAGGAAATTTCTCCTTTGATAGAAAAAAATATTGAGGTGGCTGAAGTCCTGCGAAATGCCAGTAAAAGATGGGATGGTGGCTATGCCATGGCAGGCATGCTGGGACATGGGGATGTCTTTGTTGTCAGAGACCCCTGGGGGATACGTCCTGTATTTTATTATATTGATGATGAGGTGATTGTGGTGGCCTCGGAGCGACCGGTAATTCAAACATTATTTAACCTCAAAACTGACCAGGTTAAAGAACTGCAACCAGGCTATGCCCTTACTGCAAAATCCTCAGGAGAAGCTAAAATTGAAATGATACGCGAGCCGGAAATAGAGAAAAAGTGCTCTTTTGAACGTATCTATTTTTCCAGGGGAACAGATAAATCAATATACAGGGAGAGAAAGAAACTGGGAGAACAACTCACAGGAAGGGTGCTGGAGGTAATAGATTTTGATCTTGAAAATACAGTATTTTCTTATATACCGAATACGGCTGAAAGTGCTTTTTACGGGTTAATAAAAGGCTTGGAGGATTATCTTAGGGATCATAAGGTTAAACTTATCAGGGAAAAGGGTAACGAATTGTCAGATAAAGAACTGGAAATAATACTTTCATCAAGGCCCCGCATTGAAAAACTGGCTGTGAAAGATGCAAAACTGAGAACATTTATTACTGAAGATAAATCACGCGACGACCTGGTTGGCCATGTCTATGATGTTACCTACGGGGTGATAAGAAGAGGAATTGACAGTATGGTGGTACTGGATGACTCAATAGTCAGGGGTACAACCCTTAAAAAAAGCATAGTTCGAATACTTGACAGGCTGGACCCTCGCAAAATTGTAATAGTCTCTTCATCACCCCAGATAAGATATCCTGATTGCTACGGTATTGATATGGCTAAAATGGGTGACTTTATTGCTTTCAGGGCGGCAATTGAGTTATTAAAAACCAAAGGTATGGAAGGTAAAATAGGTGAGGTATATGAAAAAGCTCTGAAAGAGAACCGTAAGCCCCTGAATGAAATAATAAATGTTGTAAAAGAAATATACGATCCTTTTTCCGCTGATGAAATATCGTCACAGATAGCACGTATGCTTAAACTTCCCGTAATAAATGCTGATCTAGAAATAATATACCAGTCTATTGAGGGACTCCATGAAGCATGCCCCGGGCATCTTGGCGATTGGTACTTTACAGGCAATTATCCCACACCCGGCGGCAATAAAGTAGTTAACCAGTCTTTTATTAATTACATAGAAAAAAAGGACACAAGGGCATATTAATTACTTATGTCATAATCTTCCCTGTAGGAGGCAAGATGACGGTTGATTTTCTCAACATACATGTCTTTAATGGTGATCATGATACCTGTTTCATTTACATTTCCAAAGCTTTCATTATGTATGGTTCCGAATGTACGCATTGTAGGAGACAGGTTCATATAAGCATTAATAAGCGGAGGTATAGTCTCTCCTATTTTCCTCACTTCCTGTGACAGCATCTTGTAGTCATCTTTATAGTTGTCAGCCGTAAAAATATTTTTCATAAGCTCCTCGTCAATATTCAGCGAAATATCTCTTTTTGGTACCACCAGGTTGTCGGGATCACTGAAATGCTTCTTCATGAAATATATTATCATGCTTCGGGCATGGATATGAAAATGAGGATACATGGTTACCTTGCCAAATAAATACCTTACCGATGGATTCTCAATTACTATTGCTCCCAATCCATCCCATAGATTATCAAGTGCAAACAGGCTTTTTCTGCCCTTTGCCTTTGACTGGTAATCGGGCTGTACGAAAGATCTACCAAGCTCCATCAGGTTTGGGAGGAATTCTTTCGTGAATTTATCCGAAAAATTGAAGTATTCATAAGATGCCATATCTGAAGGATCAACTTTCTTCTTGCTGTTATCATGAATAAAAAACCTGTATCCTCCAATAATATCCTTGTTTTCAGGATCCCAGACAATCAACTGCTGATGAGGGGATTCTTCAGAATAGTCGTATTCGTCCAGGTCAATTGCTTTTCCCGTTCCGCCACCAGCACCCCTGAACGTAAGTTCCCTGAGCCTACCTACCTCGTGCATAAGCTTAGGGGAATCATGGCTTGTAAAAACATATACCTCGTTATTTGCATTATTCGTCTTTCGCAAAAGCTTGTCTTCGGTCAGCTCCTTTTCAATCTCATGCATTGGTATTCCATCTACAATTTTCTTCATACTTTTCTGTTTTGACCAAATAAATCTTAGACTATTTAAATAAAACGGACGAAACCTTCAATTCAAAAATAATAAAATTATTCATTATTGAATCACTTCAGCCAGTTCATATGATTTACCTTGAATCCACTCCGCCCACTCAAGTGGTGTTTTAGACTTATCAAATCTTTCCCATGGTATGCGTTCACCAAAGACGATGTGGAGATCTTTGTCCTTCTGCTGAAACATTTCATCGGGTAAGTAGAGCATTTCAATATTTGATTTAATTCCAATTGCTTTCCTGAAATTCGATAGATTATAAAACCAGTTTGAATTTCTTCCTGAAAAATATACCGGGGCAATATCGCGTTTATGCTTTATCGCTTTGACAAGAAAATTCTTCTGCCATTGAAGATCCTTTATTTTACCATGTTTCTTCCTTGAACATAAGCCGGCAGGGAAATATAGTATCTGGGAATCAGAAGCGTATGCTTCCTCAATCTCTCTTGCAGATTCCCTTGCCTGGCTTCCGTGCTTGTTGATTGGCAGAAATATTCCCGACATGTTCCCGATATTCATCAGGATGTCGTTAACAGGAAATTTTATATCATCAAAATATTTCGATAATTCGGTCATAAAAACAAGCCCGTCAAGTCCCCCAAGTGGATGGTTCGAAACAAATACATAACGTCCCTCACCCGGTATATTGTGTTTATTATGGACCTCATAATTTATCCCAAGGTATACCAGGCCGGCTTTAACCAGTTCAATATTATTGAGGTCACCGTATTTCGACATGAAATCATTGAGTTCATCCTCGTGGATTACCCTTTTCAGGTACCTGATAATAAAACCTGGTATTAATCTTGCAAGCCCCGGATTTTTGTCCATGAATATATCTTTTATGTCTATCCTGGTCTCACCGGATACTTTATTCTCATCCATTTAGTTACCCCCTGACTAATTATATTTGGCATTGCAAATTTAATCAAAAAACCTCAAATCAGGATATACGAAACTCACACTTAAACGCCTCAGGGCTTCAGTTACGGGCATAAACAATCACAGAAAAAATGTGAAAAGTTATTAACAAAGTGTAAAAAAATGGAGTAAAGTGGGATAAAGTGGTGAATTTTTCTTAATTTTACCCTCAAACCTTTTTTTTATATGGCCACATTTATAGGTGATTATAGTTGCAAGATTGATGCCAAGGGGAGGCTGATTTTCCCGTCTGCGTTCAAAAAGCAGATGCAATCAACTTCACTAGATCATTTTGTAATAAGGCGCGACATCTTTGAACAGTGCCTGGTTTTATATACTGCCGGTGACTGGGAAGAGCAAATGAATAAGATCCGCAGCAGTATAAACCCTTACAACAGGGAGCATAACATGTTTTTACGTAATTTCTTTAAGGGAACGGCAGAGCTGATTCTTGACAGCAGTAATCGTTTGCTGATCCCGCGAAGGCTGCTTGAAATAGCGGGTATTAAAAAGGAAGTAATACTCGCAGGTCAGGATGGAAGGATAGAGGTATGGGCAAGTGAGAAATATGATAAAATAGATATGCCGGTGGATGATTTTGCTGACCTGGCTGAAAAACTTATGGGAGGTAAATTACCTGAAGAAGAATTATGATGATATACCATGTCCCTGCATTGCTGAATGAATGTATTAACGGGCTGAACATTCAGCCTGACGGGATTTATGTTGATGTAACATTCGGAGGTGGCGGTCATTCAAAGGAAATATTGAAGCATCTTGACAAAGGAAAGCTGATAGCTTTCGATCAGGATGAAAAGGCTGAAATAAATAAACCGGTTGATGACCGGTTTCTGTTTGTAAACCAGAATTTCCGTTTTCTAAGGAACAACCTCCTTTACCACGGTGTGAATTCAATCAATGGTTTGCTGGCTGACCTGGGGGTTTCTTCCAGGCAGTTTGATGATCCGGAAAGAGGTTTCTCCTACAGGTTTGAATCAGGGCTTGATATGCGGATGAACCAGGGAGCAGGAACAACAGCTGCTGATATTGTAAATAAATACCCGCGGGATGAGTTGAGGAGGATGCTGAGTGATTACGGGGAATTCAGAAATGCAGGTGATCTGGCATCAGCAATTGTATCATACAGGATAGGATCTCCTATTGCCACAACGGGCGATATGGTCGAGTCAGTCAGGGATTTCATACCATCACGTGCAGAGAATAAATTTCTCTCACGGTTATTCCAGGCCCTGCGGATCGAGTTAAACAGGGAAACAGAATTTCTCAGGGAGATGTTATTGCAGGCAACCGATATACTGGTTAAGGGTGGAAGAATAGCAGTGATAACATACCATTCGGTTGAAGACAGGCTGGTAAAGAATTTTTTCAGGAGCGGCAATTTTGAAGGTCGCCAGGGAAAGGATTTTTACGGTAATCCTGTAAGTCCTTTCATTCTTGTAAATAAAAAAGTGATAATCCCCTCTGCAGAAGAGATAAGCAGAAACAGAAGGGCAAGAAGTGCAAAGTTAAGGATAGCAGAAAAAAAATAGACATGGATAAAGGTAAAAAAACGGCAGGTACCGGCAGTCAGCCAGGAGGAGAAGGCTTTATTAAAAGCCTGTTCAGTGGATCACTGTTCAGTGAAAAAATTATCCTTGGTAACCTGCCATTTTTTTTGCTGCTGACTGTTCTGGGGGCTTTGTATATAGCCAACAGGTTTCATGCAGAAAAAATAATCAGAAAAACCGACCTGTTGCAGGAGGAAGTAAAGGAGCTGCGGGCAGAGGCTATGGCTACTGCATCTGAATTGATGTATATAAGCAAGCAATCACAGGTAACCAGGCTGATAAATCAACGCGGACTTGAACTGAAAGAGTTGAAAAAGCCACCTTATAAAATTGTGGTAAAAGAATAAGCATGGCACTTAGGGATGAAATAATATGGCGTAGCGGAGTAATGTATATTGCTATTATCATTATAG